>Ga0335073_10000045_pt1 | contig 147381 bp, 136 predicted proteins | sample Lox_Sample_22_FD_207093 | JGI IMG/M metagenome (GOLD analysis project Ga0335073, IMG submission 207093) | Soil microbial communities from Loxahatchee National Wildlife Refuge, Florida, United States - Lox_Sample_2.2 | ecosystem: Environmental > Terrestrial > Soil > Wetlands | place: USA...
ACGTTCCCGGAGAGCACGAAGGTCGCCTTCGGTAGGGCCGATGGTTCTCCCACCGCCGTTTCTCCCATAATTCACGGCGTCAATTCCGACTGGTTCGTGAAGTGCTGTTGCCATAAAGTTGAAACTCCTCATTGCACCAAACGCATATTGAACATGCGGAACGCATCCGGCCAGATGTAACAGAGAAAGATGAGCACGAAGAGTGTGGCCGGGAACACGGTCCAGAAAAGAATCGGGCTCTCGTACTTCACGTGCATCAGATACATGATTGCTACGAATGCCTCGAAACACGCGAGGCAGAGCAAGGAAAACAGCAGCGTACGCGTCGGCAGGTGCTGATACGTAAGCACGACTTCAAGCCCGACGATCAGCATCAGGCCTACGCCAATGCCTACGTATGAACTCATCGTCAATTCGCGGGTCGATGACATGAATTGCCTCCTGCTCATCCCTTAGTGAGCGTTCATCAGGTACATCAGGGGAAAAACGAACATCCACACCAGATCGACAAAATGCCAATAGAGGCCGGCGGTTTCGACATGGCTGCCGTCATAGCGACCTTTTGAATATCCGCGTGCGATAAAGGCCATTGCGATCACGCCCGTAACGACGTGAGTCAGATGCAGCCCGGTCACACTAAAAAACGTTGCCCCGAACTGGGCCGCGCCACCCGTAGGGTTGTAGAACAGACGCCAGCCTTCTGCGATCAGCTTGAACCACTCGCGGAGATGTAGCACCGCGAAAACCGTTCCCAGGAGCATGGTCACGCCTAGCCATGTTCCCGCTGACGCCTTGGTGCCATTCTGCGCTGCACGTACCGCCGCCAGCATGGTCAAGCTGCTCGCAAGCAGTATCGCGGTCATGAGCATCCCATTCGCAATGGACGAAAAGCCGAACGGCGTTCCCCAAACCGGTGCACCGATTCGCATATACCCGTAGGCAAAGAGAAACGCGGCGAACGTGCAGGCATCCGACACGATGAACACCCACATGCCTAGTTTTTTTTTGTCCATGCTGTATGGAGAAGGTTCCACCAGCACTTCATGCGTCGCGGCTGTGGCTGTCGCCGATTGAATCACCGTATCCCCCTTTCAAATCGGACTGAAGTAGAAACTTCGACTACGGTCAGGCTACAGAAGCTGCGGGCGACGTCTGCATCACGCTGTCGTCGCCGTTGTACTCCATTGCGCCGTGATAGACCGTGAGTTGCCGGCCGCCAAAGTTGTCAAACGGCGGCGGCGAGGTCGTATCCCATTCCAGCGTCGTCGCATCCCATGGGTTGTTCGGCGCCTTGGGTCCTTTGAGGCGGCTCCAGATCACGTTGAACAGGAAAATGAACTGTGTTGCCCCTAGCAGCAATGCGGCGACCGTCATGAACTTGTTTGCCGGAATCAGCGCAACCATAAAATCGTCCACCAGCGCCGAATATCTGCGTACTGCGCCCGCGAAACCAGTTAAATGCATCGTCATAAACACGCAATACACGAGCACGAAACTCAACCAGAAATGCAGCTTGCCGAGTTTTTCGTTCATCATGCGGCCAAACATTTTCGGAAACCAGTAATAAAAACCGGCAAAGGTGGCAAAGATTGCCGATAGTCCCATGGTGAAGTGGAAGTGTCCGACTACAAAGCTGGTCGCATGGAGGTAGGAATCGGTTGAAGGTTGGGCGAGGAAGAATCCTCCAATTCCGCCGCTGATGAACAACGAAATGAAACCAAGGCTGAACAGCAACGGGGTATCGAACCGAATATTCGCACCGTAAAGCGAGAAGACCCATACAAGCACAGCAATCATAGATGGGATCGTGATAAACAACGTGGGCACCGAGAACACCATCGCCATAAACGGGCTCATCCCGCTCACGAACATATGATGGCCCCACACCACAAAGCTCAAGGTTCCGACCGCCACTTCAGCAAACGTAATCACCTTCCATCCGCCAACCAGCGGCTTGCGAATGAATGTTGGCATGATGTGCGACACAATGCCGAAGGCGGGCAGAATAATGATGTAGACCTCAGGATGTCCGAAAAACCAGAACAGATGTTGGAACAGAAGTGGTGATCCGCCGGAATGCGGCTGCAATTGATCGTTGAATACCAAGCCTGCGGGAATGAAGAAACTCGTTCCGCCGAGCCGGTCGAGAACTAATAGGAGGCAGGTAGGCAACAGTACTGCAAAGGCGAGTAGGCTTACCCACGCATCGATGAACCATCCCCACGTGGACAGCGGTAGGCGAGATAGCTTCATGCCCTTGGTGCGCAGATCAAGCGTGGTTACGATGAAATTCAACGCACCGAGGAGCGAAGCGATGCAGAAGCATGCAATCGAAAGTCCCCACAAATTTTGTCCCCATCCTTGACCGGGACCGGCCACTGGACCCACCGCACTCAGCGGCGCATAAGCAGTCCATCCGGAAAGTGGCGGGCCGTCGGGTATGACAAATGTCGCGCAGGCGAGAAGGAACCCAACCAGCGTCACCCAGAACGACGACATGTTCAGCCGTGGGAACGCCATGTCCGCCGCGCCGACCTGAATGGGCAGCATAAAGTTGCCGAAGCCGGCCATAGGCGCTGCGGTGAGCACGAAAAACGCCATGATCGTCCCATGCATCGTCATCAGTGACAGGTAGTATTCCGGCGTCATCAGCCCGCCAGGCGCGCCATTCGGCGAGAGCCAGCCGAGCAGGGGAATACGCATATCAGGCCAGGCAAGATGAATTCGCATCGCCCAGGAAAGCGCCATGCCAATGAACACGGCGACCAGACTGAGAGTGAGGTACTGAATCCCGATCACTTTGTGGTCCACACTGAACACGTATTTGCGGATGAACCCTTGCGGTGCTGTGTGATGCACGGCCTCGCGTATTGCTGTTGCTGACATGAATCTCACCTTAAGGAGAAATATTTGTCCGCTTGGAACAGTTCGCTTATTGCATGCTTGCTTGTTTCTTAAGCCAATCGTCGAAATCAGATTGTGAAAGCACCGAGAGATACGCTTTCATGTTGTAATGCCCTAAGCCGCACAGCTGTGTGCAGACGATTTCGAAGCGCCCTGTCTGCGTTGCCGTGAAGTGAATCGGGATATTCAATCCCGGCACGAAATCCTGCTGTACTCGCAGTTCGCGCACGTAAAACGAGTGACCCACGTCTTTGGAGTGGAGCGTTAGCAGGATTGGCTTGTTCACCGGGATGGCGAGTTCAGCAGTGACGATGTCATCTTTGGCGTCGGAATCGTGGTCGGTATCGAGGCCGAAGTAGTTCTGGTTCCCTTCATTAATCAGGTCGGGGTGCAGGGCTCCAAATTTGCCGTCGGGGCCCGGATAGCGAAAATAGTAGGCAAACTGCCCGGCTTGCACGTCGATGCGCGTGGAAGCTGGATCGGGCTGTTCGAAGTAGACCGCCCCCCAGGCCCTTGCTCCAATAGAAGACAACGCAAGAACTTCCGTGCCGACCAGAACGAAGGCAAAGATGATGAGCGGCTTTGCTCCTCCTGGAATTTGCTTGATCTTGTGACCTGTACCGCCATAGAGAAATGCAAAAGCGGCAAGCACCAACTGTCCGGCGATGAACAGCAGGCCGGCCACGAGAACAGTCTCTTCCAACTGGTGGTCGATCCTTGGTCCGTGAACGGAAATATCTACTGGCATCCACCACACGTGGGCAATAACGCAGTAAGCGGTCGCCAGCGTGATGAGCACGACCACAATTGCAAAGATTTTCCCCACCATGATTTCCTCACCCTCCAAAACCGTGTGTGCGCTCACGTGTTCGGGCCGCGAGTCCTCCTCTCGCAGCCCGGGCCTGCTTCTACTTCGCTTTGAAAGTGAAATCTGTGGATGCTGGCTTGCCAGCTGCAACAGTGACTTTCTGCGTCTGAGTTCCGTAAGTCTCCTGCCAAGCCGTCAGGGTGTAAGTGCCGGGCGGCACGTTATCCAGCTTGAAAGAGCCGGTGTCGTTGCTCACGCCGAATGGACCCTTCACCACCGCGATGTAAGCGCGCATCCAAGGGTGGATGTTGCACTTCACCGGAATGGCAACTTCCTCATTGGTCCAGGCCACGTCAATCGGCCCGGCCCCCGCGGTTTGCGATTTGTTCCATTGCGAGTTCCCGCCTGTAACATTGGGCTGCGGGTGGATATTGTGTGCAGTTTTATCGTCATTCATTACGGTCATGTGCTGGCCGACGTTCAAGGCGAGGACATGCGGGACATACTTGCAACCCTTTTGTGTAATGGTTGCGGGCTGGGATGAGGTCGACGCCTCATTGCCGGTCAACCCTTGGGAAATGTAAACCACTACGTTGACGAGACCCCCGTTCGCTCCTACCACCACGTTTTCCGCCGATATCGGTCCACCGCCAGCTTGTGCGCAGGCTGGATCCTTCGACATGTCGATCGGCTTCTGGTGAGGAGCTTGCCCATCGAGCTTCACGGTACCGACGATCTGGCCGGTCGCAGATGCGCCCACGGTAGGTGCAAAATGTACGGCCGAAAACGCAAACGCTAATAACAACGAACCGAACAGAGCAACCCTGACGCGAGTTTTCATGAATAGTTAATCCCCCATCATTTCGAATTGGCTTTAACCATGCGCGGAAGAAAAGTCGGGCCCTACCAAACCGCCGAATAGTGTGTGACAAGGCGCACAGAAAGTCTGTGACATTAGTCACGCATCAATGTGACGAACAAACAGAGCCGGTCAGTGCCAAAGCTTCCGCAAGAGTGGACATGAATTGTTTTGCAGATGCTTTTCTCAAACTACTTTATGTGGGCAGTGGCACGTCATCGGATATCAGCAGAGCAGCTCCTGATCAACTCTTGGCCATCATGGGTTGGCTGGTTTTCCCTTGGCCTCGGGGATAGACTTCTTGACCTTCGGGAGCGTTTGTTCCGCTGGAAATTTCCCCGTGGTTTGAAGATTCGCGGCCAGTTTTCGCCTCACACGAAGTCGTGATCCAGGTCACTGATTGTTTGTGACAAAGCGGCTATACATGCTGAACCCGCAGCAACCCATGACGGGGGAATCCGTCAATTTAGTCCGGGGCAATTGATTATGTTTCAGAAGATTCTCGACACCGCGAATGACTTCACATTAACCATTCTTCGCCTGGTCTTTGGGGTGGTGTTCTTTGCTCACGGAGCGCAGAAACTGCTTGGCTGGTTTGGTGGGCGTGGCTTCAGCGCCAGCATGGTCGTTTTTACTCAGCACCTGGGAATCCCGCGGTCCATCGCCGCAGTGGCCATCGTCGTCGAGTTCTTCTGCGGACTAGGGTTAATCGTTGGTCTGCTTGGGCGGGTTGCGGCGCTAGGAATCATTTGCAAGATGCTGGTAGCGATCCAAGGCGATGCGGTGCATAACGGGTTTTTTATGAACTGGGCCGGCACCGATCGAGGTGAGGGATATGAATTCCACCTATTGGCCATCGCCCTGGGATTGGCAATTCTGATCAAGGGCTCCGGAGCTTTATCGGTTGATCGTTTGCTGTGTAAGAGACACTCGTCGAGTCTTGACTGACTTTTCCAAGAAAGCCGGGCAAGACGCTTCGCTGTGGTCAAAATCACGAGACAATGTCGCCCGCTAAAGGTCTCCGTATTGTTAATCGAAAAATCGTGGGGCAAAAAATGTCGGATTTAACGGCACCTCCTGAACTGCAATTGGAGCTCCGGCGCTTGAGTTCTACCCTACGCAGGCGGAAGGGTAGCTTTTTGTTTCGCAGGGGTGATCCCAGCAAGGGTGTATTCCTCATTCGCAAGGGCAAAGTAAGTTTGCGATTGGACGGCGGGGACAGGCTTTTGCCGTCTCGCGTACTCGGGCCGGGATCGATTCTTGGCTTGCCGGCGACGCTTGCAGGTGCAACCTACAGCCTGACCGCAGAGGCCTCTGAGGATGCAGAGTTGGATTTTGTTGCGCGTGCAGATTTCCTTGCTCTCATGGGCAAGGATGCTCAGCTTTGTCTGCAGGCCATGAACCTTCTAGGTAAAGAAATCGCAAGCCTGCGATCAGCTTCCCTATTACCCAAGACAAGGAAGCTTGCCTGTCCACATCGAGCTTAGGTTCACAAAGGCATCGACCACTCCGGTTTATCCCGCGAACACGAACGCGTGATGCATATCACAGATCGACGTGAGCTATCCCACAGCGCGGCTGTGACAGTGCTGTGCACAATAGCGCCTAATTTTCTTGAAACAAGCTAGCCATAGATCCAGGACCGTGTACGCGCATGCAGAACATGCAGACAAAGGAGATTCGAAATGAAGAAAGTTGCGGCCGCCGTTATGGCGGTTTCTATCTTCGCCCTAATGTATTTTGTTGCATTGAATCCACCCACCGCATCTGCAGTGCCTAGCTACGCGCGTCAGACGGGCTTGGCCTGTAGCGGTTGCCACTATACCCCACCGGAACTCAACCCTGCTGGAAGACGGTTCAAGCTGCTGGGTTACGTTGATAAATCCGATCAAGCCCAAACCGTTCAGTCGCAGGTAGGAAAGGAACATGCGCCGCTTGACATTCTCGCAGCGCTGCCCCTTTCCGTCATGCTCGAAACATCGTTCACCTCAACGAAGTCGAACATACCCGCGACTCAGAACGGCAGTTTCGAGTTCCCTCAGGACATCTCGCTGTTTCTGTCCGGAGCCTGGACATCTCACGTCGGGAGTTTTACGCAGTTGACGTACGACACTCAAGACGATCATTTCAGCAGTGATAACACCGATATTCGCTACGCCCATCTCGCCAAACTAGGCGGCAAAGAACTAGTCTGGGGTCTGAATCTCAACAACAATCCGACCGTTGAGGACCTTTGGAATAGCACGCCTGCGTGGGGCTTCCCATGGATCGCGAGTGATTTCGCCCCTACGCCCGGAGCCAGTCCGATCATTAATGGCGGCTTGGCACAGGACGTCGCTGGCTTCGGTGGCTACGGAATGTGGGACAACCACCTTTATCTGGATGCAGCTCTCTATCGGTCGGCGCACGTGGGCATTGGTCAGCCAAATCCGGGAACCGGTTTCACATACAACATTCGCGGCGTCGCGCCGTATTGGCGCGCGGCGTGGCAGCAGTCCACCGGAACCAGTCAGTTCGAGGTTGGCACTTACGGAATTCACCTGCAATCGACGCCGAACGCCATTGCGGGGCTCGAGGACTCGTACACGGATGTTGCTTTCGACTCGCAATATGATCGGACCTTGTTCCGGCATGATGTCCTTTCGCTACGAGGAACGTATATTCACGAAGGCTCTGATCTGTTAGCGTCGTTCGCTGCGGCGGCGGCGTCCCAGCGATCGCACCATCTCAATACCGTTTTGGCCAATGCCGAATACCACTTCGGTAATCGCTGGTCAACCACTTTTGGATGGTTCAATACCACCGGTACAAACGATGCCCTGTTCTTCGCGCCCGGCGCGGTAAGCGGCTTTGCCAACGGTAGCCCTAAGAGCAATGGTTACATCGCGAACGTTTCCTACTGGGCCTGGCAGAATCTGCAACTGGCCGCGCAATACACCGGGTACACAACTTTCAACGGCGGTGGAAGCAACTATGACGGTACCGGCCGCAGCGCTAGCGCAAACAACACGATTTATCTGGATGCGAAGTTCGTTTTCTGAGAGACGTTACCCATATCAAATCGCAACTCCAAAGGAGAACACGCAAATGAAGTGCAAGGCATTCATGTTAATGGGACTGATAATCGCGCTCTGCTTGGCGGCTTCCGCCGGTGATATCGAGGGCAAAGTTACCGGTATGAAGGGCCATTCGGTAGTGTACGTGGACGCGATTGCGGGCAAGACATTTCCCGCTCCAAAAGAACATCCAGTCATCGATCAGAAGGGGCTCGTTTTTGCTCCCCACATCATGGTTGTGCAACAAGGAACAACTGTTGAGTTCTTGAACAGTGATAACGTGCAGCACAACGTTTTCTGGTCGTCGATCGGCAGCGACAAGAAAGCGGGACACAATCTCGGAACCTGGCCCAAGGGCGACAAACGGCCCTACACTTTCGATAAGGCCGGCGTAGTAGCACTTCTCTGCAACGTACACCCCGACATGGCGGGCTACCTCATCGTTAGTCCAACCCCGTACTTCGCGGAGACAGATGATACCGGCAGCTACAAGATCAAGGACGTTCCTGACGGCAGCTATACGCTGGTCGTTTGGCACGAGGGCGCCAAAAATCAATCCAAGCCGCTCAGCGTCAGTGGCGACACAAAGGCGGATTTCACTGTAAGCAAGTAAGGCACAGGGAGCAGTCGGTGCTGCTCCCTGGAAGGCTACCGTTGTCACGGATCAAAACTCACCCATGCTAAGACGTTACAAAGAAAAAAGGGTCGACGCCGATTGGCTCAACACAAATTTTCCCTGCATGATGGCGTGCCCGGCGCACACCAATGCCGGGCGATATGTTGCCTTGATCGCAGAAGGACGATTCGAGGAAGCCTACCGTTTCGCGCGCGAGCCAAATCCTCTCGCGTCGATCTGCGGACGAGTTTGTGCGCATCCCTGTGAAAGCGCTTGCCGGCGCGGAGAAATTGATCGTCCAGTTTCGATTCGAGCCTTGAAACGTTTTCTCACCGAGCAACACGGTCCCGAGTCGAAACATGCGATCAATGTGAACGATCGACGTCTGGCGGCAAAGCTACCTTACAAAGTCGCGGTAATTGGTGGTGGACCGGTTGGCCTTTCGGCGGCCCACGATCTGGCCCTGATGGGCTACTCGGTCACAATTTTTGAAGCAGCGCCGGTTGCCGGTGGAATGTTGTATCTGGGAATTCCGGAATATCGTCTTCCGCGCGATGTGGTCGAAGCGCAGGTACGGGAGATCCTTGAGACCGGTGATATTACTCTCAAGCTGAACCACGCCGCCGGGCGCGATTTCATGGTGTCAGATCTCGGCCATCAGGGTTTCGATGCCGTGCTGCTCTCGGTGGGCGCGCACCGCAGCCGTGATTTGAGCATTCCCGGAGTTGATCTAGACGGTGTTCATAAAGGCATCGATTTCCTGCTCAATGTAAATCTTGGTTACAAATTCACCATTGGCAAGAAGGTCATTGTCATCGGCGGCGGCAACGTCGCGATGGATGTCGCCCGCTCAGCCGCACGCGAAGTCATTCGTCAGCACGTGGCTGGCGTCGAAGATGCCGTGCCATCGATCGAAAACGTGTCAGCCGTCGCAACTCGTGAAATGGTTGACATCTCGCTTTCCGCCCTGCGCCTGGGAGCGCGGGAAGTCAACATTGTCTGCCTGGAGCGTAGAGAAGAAATGCCCGCGGCTCTCGATGAGATCGAAGAAGCCGAGGCCGAAGGCATCAAGCTTCATCCCGGCCGTGGGCCCAAGCGGATCGTAGGCAAAGATGGGAAAGTCGTTGCCCTCGAGACGTTGAACACGAAATGGGTCTTCGATCAGGACCGTCGCTTCAATCCTGCTTTTTACGAAGGCACCGAGAGCCAGATCGAGTGCGACACCGTCATCATGGCGATTGGCCAGGCACCGAAGCTGGATTTTTTGAAGCCCGAAGATCACGTGGAGATTTCTCCCCGCGGTCTGATCGCGGTGAGTCCCCAAACTTTGATGACCTCAGCTCCTGGCGTCTTCGCTGGCGGCGATTGTGTCTTCGGCCCAAGACTGATTATCGATAGCGTCGCGGATGGCAAGCGCGCTGCTATCGGGATTGATGAGTATCTTCGCGGCCAGAGGCATCCTGAGCCGATCGTGGAAGTGGAGATTCTTCGCCGCCACGCCATGCCACTCGACTTTCTGGACATCAGCCGTCAGCCCGTTCCTATGCTGCCGCTCGAGCGTCGCACCGGCGTGACTGAAGTGGAAGTTGGCTACGACGCGAAAACTGCCATCGAAGAGGCGCAGCGTTGCCTGCACTGCTGGGTCAACACCGTTTTTGAAGGCTACGAAGAGGACGGCGCCTTGTGCATCCTGTGCGGCGGCTGTGTCGATGTCTGCCCGGAAAATTGCCTGGAGCTAGTCTCGCTTGACCGCATTCAATTTACGCCGGAGACGGTCCAGCACATCCGCGACAACCAGGATTGTTTTGGGGTTGAACTCAACGAAGTTGCCGCCGACGAACTAGGCGTCGTGACCGGCTCTGCCATGTTGAAAGACGAAACCCGCTGCATCCGCTGCGGCCTATGCGCGATGCGCTGCCCGGTGGGCACGATCACGATGGAGTCTTACAACTTCACGCCTGCGGAAGCGACAGGCTTGATCTCGATTGCGGCCATTGACGCAGCCGCACGACCGAAAACCGAAGTTGCAGCCAAGTAAGAGGGGAACTATGCCCGACGAAAAGCGCGATGGAAGGCTGGAAGCGAAGGAATTCGACCGGCGCAGTTTCTTCCTAAAGCTGGGACTCGGTTCACTGAGCATCGCAACCGCTGGAACAGCCGTATTTGCTTATCAGTTTCTCTCGCCAAACGTCTTGTACGAGCCGTCTCCGATCATCAATGCCGGAAAGCCGGAGAGCTATCCTCTCGACTCGGTCACGCTAGACGTCAATTCAGGAATCTATATTATCCGTGCAAAAGAAGGCTTCTTCTCGCTATCGGCGGTGTGCACGCACTTAGGCTGTCTCACGGCATGGAAGCAGGAACTTGGAATCGTAGCCTGTCCATGCCACGGCAGTAAGTTCAAGCGCGACGGCGAAAAAATCGAGGGGCCGGCTCCCAGGCCTTTGCCCTGGTATCGAGTATGGCTAAGCGACGAAGGCGATCTCATGGTCGACCGCTCGACCACGGTTCGCCCACAACAGTTCTTGAGGGTTTGATATGGCAACCAGCGCAAACTATTTCGATCAATTGCGGAAGTCACGAGTTTGGCGGTCGGTATTTCGCAGCGGCACCGGTGCCAGCACGCTTCGCCGTTCGCTGGTCATCCAGCAAGATGTTTTTCTTCATCTGTTCCCTACAAAAGTCCGACGCCGGATGTTGAACGTCGGCGTGACCTGGTATTTGGGAAGCCTGACGTTCGGAACTTTTCTCATTCTCGTCTCCACCGGCATCCTGCTCATGCTGTACTACCATCCCTCGGTACCGCAGGCTTACGCCGACACCAAAGACCTGCAGTTCGTGGTTTCTTCCGGATTATTTCTGCGCAACCTGCACCGCTGGTCAGCCCATGCCATGGTGTTTTTGGTATTCGCCCACATGTTCAAGGTCTTTTATCGCGGGGCCTATCGGCCCCCTCGCGAATTCAACTGGGTCATCGGGATCATTCTGCTGCTGATCACGTTGCTTCTCAGCTATACGGGATATTTACTGCCCTGGGACCAGCTTGCCTACTGGGCAATTACGGTGGGATCGAACATTGCTTCCGCGGTCCCAGTAGTCGGGGATAAAGTCCATTTCCTGCTGCTGGGCGGCAATCTGGTGAATGCAAATGCCCTGCTGCGGTTTTATGTTCTCCACTGCATGATCCTGCCGCTGACGGCGATTTTCTTCATTGCGATTCACTTCTGGCGCATTCGCAAAGACGGAGGTCTGTACGTCCACGGCAGCGATCCCGGTCATCTCGACGTAGCGGCGAAGGAGCGGCGATGAGCGATGGAAAAGATTTCGTGACTGGAGTGAACTCGAACGCCCGCAAAGATCCTCGGCGGGTTGTCTTCGTCACACGCCGCACATCTCCTCAGGTGAGAGTCGCGGACGAAGAAGTCGTCCAAACCTTCCCGGAAGTTTTCTTCCGGACTGCGATTGCAGTTGAGGTGCTGGCGATCGTGTTGGTGTCGATTGCCCTTCTATTCAACGCACCGCTTGAGGGAATCGCCGATCCTTCTCACACCCCGAACCCGGCGAAAGCACCCTGGTACTTTCTCGGCTTGCAGGAAATGCTGCACTATTTTCCGCCAGTGGTTGCTGGAGTGCTGGTGCCCACCTTGGTGGTGATCGCACTGATTGTTATTCCGTATTTCAACATCAACATCGAGGCCGAAGGCCTTTTCACGAAAGATCGTTCCCGCCGGCTGCCGGTTTTCTATGCGGTTGCCGCCGGACTGTCGATTTTCTTAATGGTCTTCGACGTTTATGTGGCATTGGTGCCCACGCTGATTGTGGTGGCGCTCATGCTGTTCGCGTCGCGGAGTTCGCATGAATCGAAATCTCCATTTCGACGTTATCTGGCCGCGAGGCCGCTTTCCTTCTGGATTATGAGTTGGTTTCTGTTCGAACTTATCGTGCTGACCATGATCGGGACATTTTTTCGCGGGCCCGGCTGGTCGTGGGTTTGGCCCTGGAGAAGCTAAGTGCAAACTCCGAAGAATGATTCATCCTCGATCACGGAGGTTTTCAGTGATCCGGTCCGCCTGTTTGGAGTAGTGAGCATCGTTCTATTGCTTTCTCTCGCGATCGCACCTGCCAAACATCATTTCAACGAATGGCGTCACTATCAGAACGGCTATTTGAGCATGATTCGCGGGCGCGGCGATGCGGTTACGCTGCAACGGCACTTTAAAGGTGGAATTCAGCAGATATGGCACCCCGAGCTCGCCGTCGTCGACCGCTGCACGACCTGCCACGTCGGCTTGAAAGAAGCGAGCTTAACAGACGTCACAGTTCAACCATTTCGTAAACACCCGGTCATTCCGCACAACGTCGAACAATTTGGCTGCGTCATGTGCCACCGCGGTCAGGGTGTTGCGACCACAGTCGAAGAGGCCCACAGCAGCACGTTGGCGTGGGAGCAACCGCTCCTTCCTGCCCGCTACGTCGAATCTTCTTGTGGCCAATGCCACCGCGCTCCTCTGACCGGGACGCCGCAGCTGAATGAAGGCCGGAGATTGCTGGCCGCTTCCGGTTGCGTCCACTGTCACACCGTCAAGCTGCCAGAGGGTGGGACGATGAGGGCGACGGATGACCCTCCTTCGCTTCTGCACGTCGCCGACAAGACCACTCGCGAATGGATTTACGCTTGGTTGAAAGATCCGCAATCCTACGCGGTCTCTGCGCGCATGCCCAATTTTAAACTGAGCGATGATGATGCCCGCGATATCTCGGCGTTCTTGATTTGGAATAGTTCGCCGCTTTCCGGCGATACTCTCGCATTGAAGGAGAAAGCGGCCACTGACCCCAGTGCTGGCCCGAGTCTCTATGGGGAATCTTTCTGCGCAACTTGCCACGCCGTGCAGAACGCAGCCGGGAATCTGGTTGGCGGCAACATCGGCCCCGAGTTGACACGCATCGGGAATAAAGCCAAGCCGGAGTGGCTTGCGGCCTGGGTGACGAATCCCCGGATCTACGACTCCGGAACGGCGATGCCGCACTACCGTTTCACCGAAGCGCAAGCAGCCACGCTCACAGCCTTTCTGCAAACGAAGACCGATTCCGACTTTCTTGCTAACGTTCGACTCGATCCGGCAACTCCCGAGCAGATTGCACACGGCAAACTGCTGGTCACCGAATATGGATGCGCTTCGTGCCACCAAATTGCAGGAATTAAGAAGCCCGAGAATTTTGCTCCGGAGCTGACTCGCATCGGCAGCAAACCAATTTCTCAGCTGATTTTCATTGCCGGCATGCGCCATAGTTTACCGGACTACATCGCAGGAAAACTGCGTCAGCCACGTGCATTCGCGACCGGCCTGAAGATGCCGCAGTACACATTTACTCCCGCTCAGATTGATGCTTTGACCACGGCTCTTCTCTCTCTCAATGAGCGTTCGCAAACTCTGCCAACGAGTCTGACGGTTGCAAGTAAGTCTGAATCAAGTTATCAACCGGCGGGCAAAGCAGGGCAACTCATGAGCGATCTGGCTTGTTTCAGTTGTCATCGCATCAACGGTCGTGGCAGTGATCTAGCACCCGATCTCACTTGGGAGGGAAGTTCGGTTCAGCGTCAGTGGCTGGAAGATTTTCTGCGCAGTCCGAACACTCTGCGCCCCGCTCTCATTCGCCGCATGCCACGATTCAATCTGAAGCCGGATGAGATAACTACCCTCACAGATTACATCATGACCGTTTATCAGACTCCAGCTTTTGATCGCGACTCCATGCCAAATTCCGGATACGCTGCAAGCGAAATAGAACGCGGCAAGCAACTGTTCTATTCCAAGTACGCTTGCCAAGGTTGCCACATCGTTGATGCCAAGACGGACAAGGGCTACATCGGGCCAACGTTGACCCAGGTCGGATCACGGCTGAACGCTGCCTGGATCTATTACTGGCTCAAAGATCCGCAGGGGCTACGCCCCGGTAGTATCGAGCCCAACCGCAATTTGCCCGACGAAGACGCTCGCGCCATGACGGCATTCCTCGTGTCGCAAAAAGAATCGGCCCGGCAGGAGGCCAAGAAATGAAAACACGAATGGCCTTGCTCGGACTGCTTTGTATGTCCACTGTATTTTATGGCTGTGCACGCAACGTCGCCTCCGCTGCAACACCGGCAGTCTACGGCTCCGCCTTAGTCGAGGTGAGCGGTGGTAAACAGGCGGCGCCTGTTGGAACCCGGCTCGATCAGCCAGTCGTAGTGCAGGTAAACGACGCTCAAGGAAACGGGGTGAGCGGGGCTTGGGTGACATTCCGTGGGGCGGGAGGAGTGGAATTCGATCCGCCTTCCGGCTCCACTGACCCGAACGGTCAAGTTGCCACAAATGTCAGTTTGAGTGGAATGGCTGGACGATATCAATTGACCGCCAGCACTTTTTCGAAAACCCAAAGAACGATCTCGTTGAAAATTGAAGAGATTGCACTCGGTTATCAGGAAGTGCTGGGACGTGAACTCAACGAGCAATATTGCTCCCGCTGTCACAATCCCGAATCTACACCGGAACGCGTATCGAACTATGACAACCTAGAAATCAAACCGCACGCATTCACAGAAGGTGACACACTGAACAAGATTAGCGACGCGGATCTCGTTGCAATTATCGATCACGGTGGTCCGGCTCTCAATAAGTCATCCCTTATGCCACCCTACGGGTACACGTTGAGCAGGTCGGAGATTCAGGCGCTTGTCGCATATATAAGGATGGTTTCTGATCCACCGTATCGCTCCGCAGGAGTGTCGTATAGCGCTAAGTAGTTTCAACAAACGTTGACGCGAGGCAACCTGTCCAAGTAACGCTAATTGACTCTTTGCCAGTTGCCTTGAGATGTGCCGAAAACTTCTTCCGGTAGCGCCTCATAAGTCCTGGTTTTCTGCTTGTATAAAGGCGACGCGCCCGACCAATCCAGAACCACATGGTTTGGGCACACTGGATCCATTTTCGGAGTTACCCGTGAACCCCATTCACTTCCCAGATAGCCGACTTCTGGCCCCCGTAGTTGAGAGTTGTTCCGGCGCACAACTTCCGAGTAGCCCGTCACTCGGGAGTAATCGAGAATCGGCCTGGTCTCATGAGTGTGGGCACATTTTGGATTCGTCGAGTAGAACTGGCGACGCGCTGTTCAGGCATTGCCAGCAGCCGCGCGAGACAATCCTCCTTGATGTGCAGAACTCCCACGGGGCTCGGATCAATTAATCGCGAAGGAGGTATCCAGTGCAAACAGACGCTCCCGGCCGACAGGGGGCAAAAAAGGAGTAGTCTTAACTTGTGGCCGCCGGAGGCTTGTCGGCGACTGGTGAAAATGCGGAGGATCGCGTGGCTCAGCGATCGGAGCTTATCCTCGGCGCAGATCAGTTGGGGAAGCTGATTGAGACGTTGGTGCGCAAGGGCTATGAAGTCATCGGTCCCCGGCTGCGTGACGGGGCGATCGTCTACGGAAATATTGAGTCAGTCGAGGATCTGCCTGCTGGATGGACCGACGAACAGGAACCGGGGCGTTATCGTCTGAAGCGCCGCGAAGATGATGCCTTTTTTGGATACGCAGTGGGACCGCAGAGCTGGAAGAATTACCTGCATCCGGCCGACGTCCGACTCTGGTCGGCCGAGCGCCAGGGTGAGACATTCCGAATCCTGAACAATGAGGCAAAGCCCGAACGTCCGCATGCTTTCCTAGGATCTCGGGCATGCGAACTGGCGGCAATCGCCGTGCAAGATCGCGTGCTCCTCGGAGACAAATACTGTGATCCGATTTATGACCAGCATCGTCGGGGTGCATTCATCGTCGCTGTCCAGTGCACGCAGGCGGCGTCTACCTGTTTCTGTGCGTCGATGGGAACGGGTCCGCAAGTGTCAAATGGGGCTGACCTTGTCTTCACTGAGCTGCTTGGACCCAAAGGTCACCGCTTCCTGGTAGGCGCGGGTAGCGAGCGCGGCGCCGAGATACTCTCCGAGTTGGAAACGGTTCCAGCTGAGGTGGAAGACCAGGAGGAAGCCGGGGCGAGGGTAGAAGCGGCGGCGCGCCAGCAGGTGCGAAGCATCGATACTACTGGCATCAAAGAGCTTCTCTACGAGAACTTTGACCATCCGCGCTGGGACAACGTGGCCAGCCGCTGCTTGACGTGTGCCAACTGTACGATAGTCTGCCCCACATGTTTTTGCACCTCAGTGGAAGATGTAACTGACATTATCGGAGATCACGCCGAACGATGGCGGCGCTGGGACTCCTGCTTCACTCAAAACTTCTCTTACATTCACGGAGGCAGCGTCCGAACCTCCGCCAAATCTCGCTATCGCCAGTGGATGACCCACAAGCTCGCTTCGTGGATCGACCAGTTCGGTAGTTCGGGATGTGTCGGCTGTGGTCGGTGCATTACCTGGTGTCCGGTAGGCATCGACATCACCGAAGAGGTCCGGGCTATTCCGGAAGGAGGTAAGAGTGGAAACCCTTGAGCGCATCATTGCGGAGCACCCGTTCTTCGTAGGTCTCAATGACGGCTTTACGAATCTGATGGTGAGCTGTGCCTCCAACGTACGGTTCAAAGCAGGCACCTATATCCTCCGAGAAGGAGACCCGGCCAACACCTTTTACCTCATTCGGGGAGGGAAGGTTGCCGTCGAGGTTCTGGCGCCACAACACAAACCGATTATCGTTTCGACCTTGGGTATGGGAGAAATCCTGGGGTGGTCATGGCTGTTGCCACCCTTTCAATGGAAATTCTCTGCGCGTGCTGTGGATGACGTGCGCGCAATTGCGCTCGACGGAAAGTGTCTGCGAACAAAGTGCGAGGAGAACCACGATCTGGGCTACGAGGTTCTGAAACGATTTGCCCAGATCATGGAACAGAGGCTGGAGGCGACACGCTTGCAGTTGCTCGATGTATATGCAGTCAGATGACGACGATGGCGATACCAATCAAAAGCGACCCGATGCTTCCCCGGCCGTACTCGGTACGAGCGGTGGTCAAGGAAACGCCGGACACGTTTACCTTAACGCTCGAGCCCGAGGAGGCAATCGAGGGAAGTTTGTTCCAGCCGGGACAGTTCAGCATGCTGTGGGTGTTCGGAGTTGGCGAGTTGCCCATCTCCATTAGCGGCGATCCAGCGTTGCACGACCGCTTGATCTACACGGTCCGTTCAGTCGGGCAGGCTACTCATTCGCTGGTGAACCGGGCAGTGGGTAACGGCGTGGGTGTACGAGGTCCGTTCGGAACAGGGTGGCCGGTAGACGCTGCGCGGGGGTGGGATGTCATCGTGGTGGCTGGCGGTATCGGCCTAGCGCCGTTGCGGCCTGTGATCTATCACGTCCTGCAGAATCGGAAAGACTATGGGCGCCTAGTCATACTATACGGAGTGCGCAGCCCGCGCGACCTGCTGTATCGCAAGGAACTGGCGGCATGGGCTCGCAACCGCGACACTCAAGTGCTGGTCACGGTCGACTATGGTGGCCTGAACTGGCGAGGCCACGTGGGTGTAGTTACGACACTGTTCAAGTACTCCCGGCTGCAGCCCGCCCGTTCTGTAGCGATGGTCTGCGGTCCTGAAATCATGATGCGCTTCGTCGCACGGGAACTCGAAATGCAGGGCCTTAGCCGCGACCATATTTACCTTTCGGTGGAACGGAACATGAAGTGTGCTGTCGGTTTTTGTGGCCATTGCCAGTATGGGCCGCACTTCATCTGCAAGGACGGGCCAATTTTCCGTTACGAGCAGATCCGAAAGTTACTGGAGAAGTATGAGCTCTAAGTCGAAACACAAGCCCAGAATCGCTGTTTTCAAATTCGCGTCGTGCGATGGCTGTCAATTAACTCTGCTGGACGCGGAAGATGAACTGCTCGGCATTGCTGGAGCCGTGGATATCGCCTATTTTCCTGAAGCTTCACGCGCAATGGCGAAAGGACCTTATGACATCGGCCTCGTTGAGGGGTCGATTACGACGTATCAAGACGCCCAGCGTATTCAGGAAGTACGGAGGCAGTGCAATACTCTCATCACGATTGGGGCTTGTGCCACTGCGGGCGGTATTCAGGCCTTGCGTAACTGGAAAGATGTCGATGAATTCATCCGGATCGTGTACGCTACACCGCAGTTCATCAGTACGCTGAAGCTCTCGACCCCAATAGCTGAGCACGTTCCCGTCGATTTCGAGTTGCGCGGTTGCCCGATCAACAAATACCAACTCATCGAATTGATCACCGCGACTCTCGCCGGGCGCAAGCCGAATGTTCCTTCTTATAGCGTGTGCATTGAATGTAAGCGCAAGGCGAATGTATGCATTGCCGTCGCTCGCGGGGTACCTTGCCTTGGCCCTGTAACACAGGCGGGGTGTGGGGCGCTGTGTCCAAGCTACGACCGTGGCTGCTACGGTTGTTACGGACCCATGGAAACACCTAATACGGCATCACTTACGAGCCAGTTCCGAATTCTGGGACAGACCGATAATCAGGTGTCGCGTGCATTCCGTGGATTCAATGCCTGGGCATGGCAGTTCCGCAAAGCCAGTGAAGAGAGTGAACGGACATGACCGGACGCGGAGGGAGAACAATTCGTGTCGACACCCTGGCCCGCGTGGAAGGCGAGGGTTCTCTTTACATCAGGCTCGTGGGCGAGCGCGTAGCCGATGTGAAGCTCAAAATCTACGAGCCTCCCCGGTTTTTTGAGGCCTTCCTTCGCGGTCGTCACTTCTCCGAAGCGCCCGACATCACTTCCCGGATTTGCGGCATCTGCCCTATCGCTTACCAGATGAGCGCCGTGCACGCGATCGAACGAGCTCTGGGAGTCCGTATCGACCCTGCGGTTCGCCTGCTGCGCCGTCTCTTCTACTGTGGCGAGTGGATCGAGAGTCATACCCTGCATGTCTTCATGTTGCACGCGCCGGATTTCCTCGGGTACCAGGACGCGATCGCCATGGCTCGGGATCACCGGGCCGTAGTCGAAAAAGCGCTCCGGCTGAAAAAAATCGGGAATCGGATCGTGCAATTGCTGGGCGGACGCGAGATCCATCCCATCTCCGCGGCGGTCGGTGGTTTTTACAAGACGCCCAGCAAACAACAGTTGCGCGGTTTGGTGAACGATCTGGAGTGGGCGCTCGAAGCCTCGCTGGAGACTGTGCGCTGGACAGCTGGTTTGCAGTTCCCCAACTTCGAGCAGGACTATGAGTTCGTAGCACTTCGCCACCCTGACGAGTATCCCTTCAACGAAGGACGATTGGTATCGAATCGCGGTCTCGATATTGACGCCGCGGAATACGAAGATCACTTTGTTGAGTTGCATGTCAAACACTCGAACGCCCTGCACTCCGTGGTGCGAGGTAGAGGCTCGTACCTCGTCGGTCCGCTGGCACGGTTTAACGTGAATTTCGACAAGCTGCCCGAGGTGGCACGCAAGGCAGCGCTCGATGCGGCTTTGCAACCACCGGTAAAGAACATTTTTCGGAGCATCGTGGTTCGTGCGGTCGAACTCGTGTTCGCCTGTGCGGAGGCTTTGCGAGCCATTCACGAGTACGAGCCTCCAGCCGCCCCACGAATTGAGGCACCCAACCGGATAGGTGTGGGTCAAGCGATCACTGAGGCGCCCCGCGGCATTCTCTATCACCGCTACGCCTTGGATGAGAACGGGCAGATCGTCACCGCCAAGATCGTGCCGCCAACCTCACAAAATCAGAAGCGGATCGAGGATGATCTTCGCGAGTATGCGGCGCAGCTGGTAGCTTGGCCCATCGAAGAAGCAACTTGGAAATGCGAGCAGGCTGTGCGGAGCTATGACCCGTGTATTTCCTGCGCCACCCACTTCCTGAAGGTTGTGGTAGAGCGGGAGCACGTCAAAAACTGAAGCATGCTCATCATTGGTTGCGGGAATCGGGAGCGAAGCGACGACGGGGCCGGGATCCTGGTTGCGGAGCGATTGCGAGAGCTTGGCATCGAAGCGGAAACCCGCATCGGCGAAGCTCTGGATCTCATCGAGGCTTGGAACGGTGCCGACGACGTGATCTTGGTCGACGCAGTGTTAACAGGTGCGCCGGTCGGCACGGTGCAGGCATGGGACGGCCGGCAGCCGCTGGCGTCCGTCAGGACAAATACTTCGTCCCATGGCTTGGGTGTCGCAGAGGCCATCGAACTTGCTCACGTTCTCGATCGCCTTCCCACAAGGCTTCGGGTCTATGGAATCGAAGGACGGCGATTCGAACCCCGCGCTGAAATTTCCCCCGAGGTACGGTGTGCTATCGAAGAAGTGGTGCGAAGGATCATGGCCGACCTGAGCACCCCACGCGATCATGGCCTGTGACTGAAAATGCGGCCCGGGCAGAGGCGGATCCGAGGATTCCGGACGAGTGGTCGGCTAACCTTACCTTGGGATTACTTCAGGTTTGCCCGTAATCGAAGCGGGTCTGATGTGATCACTCCCACAAGTAGGAATCAAGAACTTAAAAGGTTCTCCACGGATGGGTTTTCGGCACAATCGAAAAAGTCAATGAGGGATATTGAGATATAACGCCAATTGACTTTTGGCGACCCGTCACGCAATCGTTATTTCTTCCTTATTGAATCACCTGAAACGGCACATTGCTCTTTAGCACTCCTTTGGGCGTAGTCACGGTGACGTAGCCGGTGGTCGCGCCGGGCGGGACAGTGGCTGTTAGATACGTATCGGAGACGACGTGGAATTGAGCGGGAACCCCGTTGAGCATGACGCTCGTCGTGCCGGTGAAGCCTTGGCCGAGGATGCTGCCGCTTGAGCCGACACTGCCACCAGGAACAACGAAGGCCACGAACGGGCTGAGACCCATATTTAATCCGAAGATTGTACCGGCGCCCTTTTTGCCCCCGCCTACCTCGGTTGTCCCATACAGTGGCCCTTGTGTGGACTGAGAAAGTCCTCCGTTCGGCCACGCCCCATCCGGACAGCCTTTCTGAGCACAGAAACTGTGCAGTGTCGTTAAATTTCCGTCTAGCGTAATCCTGAAGAGGGTGCCTTCGCCATATGCCCCGCCGATCTCGGTAGAGCCATACAAGCTGCCATCCGTAGCTTGAACTAGCCGACCGAAAGGAAGCGCCCCATCTGGGCAGCTACTCTGCGTGCAGAAGCTGTAGATTGTCGTCAGGTTTCCATCAGCCCCCAACCGGAAAACCATGCCGCATGGCGGCCCGCTGCCTCCGCAACCCCAACTCCCAACTCCGCCGTCCGGTGTGACTCCGTAGAAGTTACCGTCCGAGGCTTGGATTAGGCCGCTAAGAGGATTCCCCTCGTTTGACGAATTGAAGTTGTGCAGCGTCGCGAACGCTCCCCGAGGTGTAATGGAGAAGGCCGTGGCGTTGTACTGAGAATTTCCCGGGTACGCCGCCGTGCCATAGAATTTTCCGTCAGTGGCTTGTACCAGGGGAGCAATAGGATTAGCGCCGTCCGTCCCATCAAAACTATGCAGCGTGGTTAGCTGACCTTTCGGTGTAATTTTGAAGACGGTTCCGCATCCATAAAACTGGCATGCGGGGCTCCCGCCGCCGTACGTTGTGCCATAGAGGTCGCCATCAGTACCTTGCACAAGCGCTCCTTCGGGACTGCCGCCGTCACTGCACTTAGATTGGGAGCAGAAACTGTACAGTGTGGAAAGGCTCCCGTCCGAGGTGATCTTAAAGATTGTGCCAACGCCATATGTACCCCCAGACGTAGTAACTCCGTATAGTGTCCCCTCGATCGTCGAAACAAGTCCCTCTACGGGAGAATAACCATCGGCACATCCAAGCTTTGAACAGAAGCTGTAAAGGGTCACCATGTTGCCTAACGGGCCGATTTTGAACACAAGGCCAAAGTTGTTGGCTCCTCCACCTCTGCTAGTGCCATAAAGATTTCCGTCACGACCTTGCACGAGGTTCATCAGGCCGGGGCCGCCGCCGTTTGTCCCATCGAATTTCACCAGAGTCTCGAATTTCTGGCCCTGCATCGCAATCGCTGCGGAGAAAATCACAATCATGACAGATACTACTTTCCACCTATTCACTTTCGTCATTGTTGACCTCCGTGCGGAATGAACTATTCGCGGCCTCTTCACGCGAGAGACAGGGACCCGGCTCGGCGGGCTACAGGTCGGGGGAACCGCGGCTCGCCGAGTGCCAAAAATTATCTGATTTCGGTTACAAGCGGTCAAGGGCGGATTTGTCAATTGAACAAGACAGGCGATTGCGCTTATTGAGCGCCCGCGCACTAGGTCAATCAGTGAAATGGCGACGTTTACACGAACTGACTTTTCGCTGCTCAAATCGCCGCCAAGACTACTGGACCCAGCGCCCCCCTCGGTAGTGGATGAAATTCAAATTCAGCCACTACCCACCCCTCTGATTTGACAACCCTCAAGCAGGATGCGTGTATGATGTTGCACGGCTTTAAGGTCATAAGGGAGCTTCCCGGATGGATTGTCTGTTTTGCGCTATTCCCGAGATTTCGAATCCTTCTAACCCTGAGGACGAAATCATCGATGAATCCGAGAATTTCTATGCCAAGGCCGCTTTGGGCCACTTTGTCTTTGGCTACACGCTGATTATCCCCAAAGAACACTTTCCCAGCTTTGCCTATGTGCCTGAACACTTATTCCGCGAACTGGAGGCCTTTCAAGACAACGTCATCGACAAACTGCACAACATTTGTCAGCAACAGTCGATTACCGTCATGGAACATGGCGCCATCAGTCGTTGCCAGCGAGGAGGCGCCTGCATCGATCATGCTCACCTGCACCTCATGCCTCTGGCCGCAAACCTATACCCCATCCTAAGCGAGGAATTTCCTTTCGGTGAACTCGGTTCGATCCGCGAGTTGCAGCGCTTCAAAGCTGCACAGAACTGCTATCTGTACTACCAAAGAGAAGGGCTCCGAAGTCACGGCGTCCAACTATCACAAGATGTGCCAAGCCAGTTGTTGAGGAGAATTGCCTGTCGAGCATTGGGGAAGCCTGATTTGTGGGATTGGCGCAACCAGCCACTGCGGGAGCCGCTGCAACAGTTCAAGAATGAATATAAGCGTTTCGCAGCCGCCGCGCCGACCGATAGAAAGAGTGTAGCTGGTGCTGGTATGCAGCAACTTTTGCGGGGCGCTTGAAACTTGCCCACGATCGCTACTTTTCAAAATGATCGATAGGAATCGGCGGGAAATGCCAGTCGTATATTGCCCTTTTTGTAGAGAGCTCCAGAGTGGCACGCTGCCCGACTTTTGCGATGCGGATATCGAATCACGCATCTTGCATGAGACCGAGCGATTTGTGGTCATCCCGGATATCAGCCCGCTTGTACCTGGCCATCTGATGATCGTGCCCAGAGCCCACATTCTTTGCTTCGGCGCGATTGAAGCTGCCGACTGGCCCGAGTTTGCAGGCATTGTCACTGCCACGCGGACAATCTTGAAGGAGTACTACGGTTCATCCGTCATTCTTGAGCATGGCACAAGTTCGCTCGACCCGGTCGCGGATCATGTTACCCACGCGCACTTGCATCTTGTTCCTGCCGCTATCGACATTCGTGACGCCCTCCGGAACTTCAACACCACCATGATTGCGAGTCTCTCAGACCTCTCAGGGTGGGCCGCGCGCGATGAGGAGTACATCTTCTTCGAGAGCTGCGCTGGCGAGCGCATGGTCGCCGATCGAATTACGGGGATCAAGAGACTATTCTTCAGGAGGGAAATCGCGAAGCAGCTCGGAATTCCAGATCCACTTTGGGATTGGCGACGTCACATAATGAGCGACAATCTCCGTTCCACGGTAGAGACGCTACGACGGGCAAATTGGAAAGCTTATGCTGGCTGTTGAAGTTGAGTCCGTGCACCAACGCGTCTGGCAGGCCGTCCGTCAATACTGGGAGCCCAATAGAATTCATGGCCATGGCCCCGATCACGCCGAGCGTGTCTATTCAACGGGACTTCGGTTGGCGGCGGCAGAAAGGGCTGACCCTCTGGTTGTCGGCGCCGGCTGTTATTTCCATGACGCAGGGATGCTCCCCGACGTCGGCAGAATAGGACACATCGAGCGATCTCTGCAGATCGCCTCCGCACTATGCGACGAGATGCCCGAACTGGCGAGCGTGCGCAATCTTCTCCTGACCGCGATTCGTTATCACGAGGCAGAACTTGCGTTTCCCGATCAGCTGCCCATGGAGGCGGTCTGTGTCCGAGATAGCGATACTCTCGACCGGCTAGGTTTTGCCGGAATACGAATGACGCTACAGTATGGTGTTTGGATCGGAAGACCGCTTTGCCATCCCACCGACCCTCTATGCCACCAACGCACTCCCGACCTTAACGGCTTCACTATGGATTATGTGCGGCATTTAGAGTCGCTTCCTCAACTTCTGATGACCGCCACTGCGCGCGATATTTCCAGGGAGAAACAAGAGCAGCATGGGTTGTACTGCAGTGCATTCCTATCGTTGTTTCAAAAGGGACTTATGCGTAATCACGACGACGCGATTCGGTTGGTTGAATCTCACCTGAGGTGAACAACGGCTTTCGATCCTCGGTGATACGCTTGTGTTCCTTACTCCTGATCTATGAGCAAACTCGTTCCACCCCACGGCAGTTCTGAACTGAAGCCGCTGTTCCTGCCAGGGGAAGCCAACCGCGAAGAGACCAGGAAAGCCCAAGGGTTAAAGAAAGTTCCACTCACCAGCCGCGAGACCAGCGATCTGATCATGATGGGCATTGGCGCTTTCACTCCGCTCGATCGATTCATGGGCAAAGACGACTGGAAAAGCTGCTGCGATGAATACAAGCTGCCCAGCAAGAACGGTGTGTTCTGGCCCATTCCGATCACGCTCTCGACAGACGAGGAACTGGCGAAATCCATCCGCCAAGGCGAGGAAGTGGCCCTGTGGGATGCCGGGACCAACGCGCTCATGGGTACCATGAAAGTGAGCGAGAAGTACCCGATCGATAAGCAGCATGAGTGCAAGCAGGTGTTCCGAACCAACGACCCGCAGCATCCCGGGGTGCGGAAGGTCATGGAGCAAGGGCCGGTCAATCTGGCCGGGCCGGTGACGGTTCTGTCGGAGTCATACTTCCCGGAAGAGTTCGAGGGGATTTACCAGCGGCCTTCAGAAGCCCGCAAACTGTTTGATGATCGCGGATGGAGCACGGTGGCGACTCTGCAGCTGCGGAATCCGATGCACAACTCGCACGCTTACTTGGCGCGGATCGCGATCGAAGTTTGCGATGGTGTTTACGTGCAGCAGTCGCTAGGCAAACTCAAGCCCGGCGACCTTCCGGCCCAGGTTCGGGTGAAAGCAATCGACGCCCTGGTTAATAAATACTTCCGCAAGGAACGCGTAATCCAGGGTGGCCACCCATTGGAAATGCGCTACGCGGGCCCGCGCGAAGCCTTACTTCACGCCGTTTTCCGGCAGAACTACGGTTGTTCGCACCTGATCGTTGGACGGGACCATGCAGGCGTGGGCGATTATTACGGACCCTTTGACTCGCAAAAGATCTTCAACGAAATTCCGCCGGAAGCGCTGGCCATCCGGCCGCTTTGCATGGATTGGACGTTCTACTGCTATGAATGCGGGAGCATGGGTTCGTTGAAGACTTGTCCGCATGAGAGCCAGGCGGTGATCGACGACAATGGCAACTACAAGGGCGGCGCCCGGCTTCTGCTTTCCGGTACACTGCTTCGCAAGCTGATCAGCGAAGGCAAGCCGGTTCCCGCGGAGTTTTCCAAACCTGAGGTGATCGCGATTCTGAAGCAGTACTACGATACGCTACGGGAAGAAGAGAAGGTGGAAGTAACGTTGCACGGTGCAGCTACGGGTGAGGCCCTACGAGGGCAGCGGTCGCAATAGGCGATGATCCAACCTAGTGTAAACATGGTTAGTGTCATGAAATCCCTCTTCCGGCATTTTGAGGGGTCGATTGCCTAAAAGTCGAAGTGCGCCTCCGGCACAGCCGGTCCCACTTAAGTGGAGAAAGTATCTCGCGCTAGTTGATTTTGGTTTCGTCACTGCAGGGGAGTTAGAGACTGAGATCCGGCGCTATGGCAGAGGGCATCTCCACCGGTTGGTGAGTGATATCCAGTCTGATATCCGCGAGGAGCGGCGGCTGGGTTGTCGCAGCATTTACGTAGTGAAGCTGGTGCCTTCCGATCTTCCAGGGCAACTTCCGAATTTCCGGCTGGAAGATACTTCCGAGTTGAAACAGCTTCGCGCGTTTCTCGATGCGCGCGCAGAAGGCAACCACATCGAGGCATGGTATTGCCGCACTCGTGTTGATTCTGATGTGCTCAGCGTGGCAGGCCGCATTGTCTTCACGACGACACTCAACGGAAGAACGCAAATATTGGAGCAGCTGTGGCGGGGCAGCCCCAGACTGCTGGAAAGCTACTCCAATAATTTCGCGTTCCCCTATTTAAGAGCGTCGCGATACTCCTGGGGCTGGCCGTACTCGATCGAGCACGTTCACCTTCCAAAAATGTCGCGACTCCACCTACCCCAGATGCACTCCGAGTTTGGCTACTCCATGCGCTGCCTCGAGCAAGAGAGGGAGAAAGTCGAGGTATTTTGCGCATTTCTCGATTCATTCTCATTTAAGGCGTATAGCCTCGAATATAAGATCGTGGGGGCTCAAATCAAATTCATTGACTGGGACACACCGAACGACAAGCAAGTCATAAAATCACTGCGAGCTTGTGGATAGATTTCTTCTTTGGTTCCGGTAGCTTTGGAGCACGGCCAAGGGAGCATAGGAGTAACACACGTGCCGGAATTGCTCGAAGACACGCACTGCGCGATAGGCCACCTGGTCGCCGATCCTCTCTGATAATCGTGGTAGTGCAACGTCATCGGCATCAGCCAGAACGGACGGCGGCCATTGCCCGTCATATCGGCGTTTCCAGAGGTTCACGTAGCCGTTTATTTTCTGCCGAACTGCCTGGTCGAGGATGACCGGGCGGGGCGTACGAACTATTTCATCTCCACGCAACAGAGAATGATGCGCAGATGGAAGATCGGTTAGGATGGCGGATCGATCCGCGCCCCGCAGGTCCGCGAGCTCGTCGAGGTAAGGAATCTCCAGAAAGCGGCATACCTCCTCCATGACCTTTGCGGTATCGCTGGTCAACTCTTCGTAAGTCACTTGGCAGACCGGTTGTCCGCGGGAGAGAAGGAAATCGACCCCGCTCTTGAGAACCTGATAGCCAATTATCCCGCGTAGATAAGCTCCCGGCCTTTTGAAGCCGGCTTGGGCAGCGCGCGCAATGGCATTTGCTGTCGCTACGGGGTCTCGCCATTGAATGATGAACCGCGCTTGAGGAAATAGCCTGGCAAGTTCTGGGAGCGAATCAGAGTAGACAGGAGACTTGTCTCCCCAAATAACCGCACCTTTGCGCGCGGCGTAGGCCCTGTGAACAGCCGTAAACGCAGTAGCGTAGTCTGCCACTCCACCCGGCAGATCGCTCGCGGTTATTCCATGTCGCGTTAACGCACTATTCCAAAATTCCCAACGCGCCGCCCAATCACAATAAGCCGCGGGTTTGCGAAACACCGAGCGCAACAGCCAAAGATCGGCCTCAAAAGTCAATGCGACCTGGGGATGTTTGTTGAGGAGGGCGTACAGCAGTGAAGAGCCGCCGCGCCACATGGCGACGACGAACAGAGGCCCCGGAGCCAGACTCACACCGAATGCAGGCTTCGAAGGCTCGTACGCGGCTGGGCTCATGAAGCGACCCGGACCGGATTGATCTCTTCAAAATCGATCAACAGAGAGACACCACTGAAGGAGTGATTCATGACGACGATTTTGATCTTCCGGAACAAGTGTTGTAATCAGGCGATTGCACAACTTTGCGCCGTCTATTCGCCCCGGTCCGGGGATTTTGAGCGAAATGGCGATATTTCGTCAACTGTAATATGTTTTTTGACACTCTTTCACGCTACCTCGCCAGAACCCTTCTTCTACCAGCATTCGTGATTTCGTGCAGTCTTAACCCCACCCGCAAGAGGCTCGACATCTTGCTATTAACTATGGTTAACTATCATACATCAGCTACCATTAAGCGCGAATTACTCGTCGGCTTTTGGTTCTGGGGTTGTTTGGAATGCGAAATCCTCACAGGTTTCTATACGTCGCCATCTTCTGCCTTATGTCAGTCCATGCATTCGGCCAGGGCGAAACGACGAGTGCGATTCAGGGGCAGGCCATCGACTCCACCGGGGCCGTCGTTCCCGGTGCAGCCGTAACTGTCACCAGCCTCGACACGGGAATGGAACGCAGCGCGAAGACTGATGAGGCGGGACGGTTCAGCTTCCCGCAGCTAAAGCCTGGTGCATATAAAGTCGCGATCCAGGCTCCGGGTTTTGAACCGCAGACGGTGAACAATATCTTCTCGGCCCTGGGCCAGAGACAAGCCGTCAATTTCACACTCAGAGTGGCGCAGTCCAAGGAAGTCGTGGAAGTGAATTCGGAAGCCCCTATCATCAACCCCAGTAATGCAAACACATCAACCACACTCGATGCGCCTGCGCTCGAAAGCCTTCCCAATCCGGGCGGCGACTTGACCTACCCGTTGCAGTTTGCTCCCGGCGCCCTCATCAACACAGCAGGCAGTGGCAATGATTTTGTCGGCAGCAGCAACGGCTATGGCAATGTGGAGTTTAACGGCTTGCCCGCACTGTCGAATGGTTACATCGTAGACGGGCTGGAAACCAATGATCCCCTCACGAACTTGAACAGCGGCCTCTCGACCAATCTCGTCTTAGGGTTGAATTCGATCTCTGAAGTGACCGTCAACACTCTCTCGTACTCGGTGGATCAAGGCAGGTACGGCGCGTCTCAGGTCAACTACGTCACGAAGTCCGGAACCAACAAGTTTCACGGCAACCTTTATGAACTCTGGAACGGTTCAGTTCTCAATGCGGCGGACTACTTCACCAATGCCACTCCGGGGAATCACAAGCCAGGTTCAACTGTGAACCACTTTGGCGGCAGCTTGGGCGGGCCGATTCTCCACGACAAGCTGTTCTTCTTTTTCGACAGCGAGTGGGTGCGAATCGCGTTGCCCATCGTCACCCCCGCCACAGTTCCAACCCCGGGGTTCCAGCAGTACGTGTTACAACAACTTCCCCTCGGCGGCGTTGATTCCGTGACTGGCTCAACCTATGCTCCAGCCCCACAGTTGGTACCTTTTTATCAAAAGATGTTCTCTCTTTATGGAAACACGGCTGGAGTTCCGCTTGCCGTTCTAGGGTGCCCATTTAATTCGGATGGCTCGCCGGCTCCCGGCACAACTCCCAACGGGAACGGGTGCGCGAATCGCCAGAGTGTGTCCCACTCCAGTGACGATCACGAGCAGGTGCAGACCGCCCGCATCGATTACAACATCAACACTCAGAACACGGCCTGGTTTCGCTTCCAGGCCGATACGGGTTTGCAGGCAGCATGGACCGACCCGATCAATCCATTGTTCGACGCCATCTCGCCGCAGCCGCTCTATTCGTTTGCCTCGGGCTACACCCGCGTCTTCTCGCAGAATCTCGTCAACTACTTCAATCCTGCCTTCTCGTGGTATTCGAGCTTGTTTGCCCCCAGCGATTTTCAAAAGACTCTCGCTGAATTCCCCATTGTCCTCCAGGGCATCGGCGCCAATGCACCGTTTACCACCGTCGGCGGGCTCGACAATACCTGGCTTCAGGGACGGCGAGCTTCGCGGTTCTTCATCAACGACAATCTCGCCTGGAGTCACCGCTCGCATGAGATCCGGGTCGGCACCAACATTCGAATATTCCGCCTGAATGACTACGACTTCGGCGAGGGCACCGTCCCCCTGGTCACCTATACGGACCTGCCGCAGTTTACCTATGGCGTTGCCTCTACGGCGACAAAGAGCTTCCCAACGAATACGAACGAGCCGTTCAACTTCTTGAATCTCGATTTCTATGTGCAGGACACCTGGAGGATTACGAAAAAGCTGACCTGGACAATCGGTCTTCGTGACACCTTCAATTCCAATCCGTTGAATCCGCATGATAAAGTGGCGCGCCTCCAGGCGTCGTTTGATTCGATTTCGCACGATGTGAATCAGCCGCTTAGCAGCGCCATCCAGACTCACCTTGGAAACCTGTTCTCTTCCACGCCGCTCGCGATTCTGCAGCCCAGAACCGCAATTGCTTGGCAGGTCGAGCCGAAGACCGTGCTAAGAACCGGTTTCGGACTTTTCAGTGACATCCTACCGGGAACCGTGGCCGATCTCATCGGGATGAATCCACCCTACGTGCAGACTTTTCAGGGCGGTCTTCTCGGCACCGTCGGAGGTACGGCGATTGCCCCCGGTGTGCCGAACAGTGCCGTGGATGCGACCGTCGCCGCCAATCAGAGATTTAGTTCGGGGTTCGCACAGGGACAACTTTCCTGTGCATCCTCGCTGGCAAACCCGGCCTCTTGCCTGCCGCCAGTCGCCATCACCGCCGTGCCTACTGGCAACCTCCATGCCCCGTACTTCATGGAGTGGAGCCTCGGCATCGAACATCAAATTGGGACCACTGCCAGTATTCAAGCTCAATACGTTGGCACCCGTGCCGTAAATCAACCTTACACAACCCAAGTCAACGGCTACCAGACAGTCTGCGAAGGCTGCTTCGCGCCCTTTCCGTACATGCAGCCGGCCGATCCTCGTTTCGGGGCCGTCACTCAGTTCTCGACTGGGGCAAACAGCCACTACAACGGATTGCAACTCACCGCGATGAAACGCATGGGGCATGGTCTTCAGGGGCAAATCAATTACACCTGGAGCCATTGTCTCGACACAGTTTCAAACGGCGGGTTTCTTCAATTCTCTGCTGGAGGAATCCTGTCGCCTCTGCCGGGTGAGCTTCATCGCGACTACGGCAACTGCGACTACGACATCAGGCACAACCTTACGGGGCAGTATGTCTACAAACTTCCGCTCAAGGTACGAAGCTCTGAGCTGGGATACGCCTTGAATGGTTGGCAACTCTCCGGCACTGCCTTCTGGCACAGCGGTGTTCCATTCTCAGTGCTGAGCACGCCGTATTCGGCGAACGGACAAGGCATCGTGCAGGGCAGCGGCCCGCAGTTCGCCAGCATCGTTCCAGGCGTACCTCTTTATGAGCATCACCCGATTCCGGGAGTCACACAGCCGGGAACGCTCCAGTGGCTCAATCCTGACGCCTTCGTCTCCGCAGTGGATCCAAGCACCGGCGCTTGCGCTGGCGGCGACAGTCCGCAAAACTGTCAATTCGGTGACCTCGCCCGCAATGCCTTGCGCGGTCCTGATTTTGTTTGGAACGATTTCTATCTCACTAAGTGGTTCCCGGTAAGTGAGCACATGAAGATGCGCTTCGACGCGCAGTTCTTCAATGTCTTCAACCATCCTAATTTCGGGCTGCCGAGCATGGTGCTGGCCGGGATACCGGGCAAACCGTCCACCCAGACGGGCTTCGGCGCACTCACCTACACCACGTCGCCGCCGACTGGTTTGCTGGGAGTTGGATTAGGCGGCGATAGCAGTCCGCGCATGATCGCGTTCCAACTTCGCCTCGAATTCTAGCTATGGTCAGTTGACGAAGAATCTCGATACCGCTCATTGCGGCGCGACGCGCGATCGTCAAGGTCTGAAATGAATTCCAAATCGCTGCCTAGGTGGGACGCAGTGAAGCTACTTCGGCTTGTAATCCGCCGAGACGATTGAATTCCGCTTCTACCGCAGGCGCTCCTTCTTCTTTTACCTTTCGGGCGCGGGTCAAGGCTTGCTCCGCGATCCGGCTCACTTCGTGAAGCAGCTTACGGATTTCGATCTCGAGACGGCCACGGCTCTCTTGCACCCGATCGAGCGTGTCACTCTGCACGCGCGTGCTATTTGTTTCCAATAGATGGTTGAGGAACTCAAGACCGTCCTTTTGAATCGGCTTCCGCGCTCCGGTCAATCCCAACAGCGAATCGACGACCCAGCGCAGCGGAGAGGCTGGCTGCGCTACCTCGGTGAATTCCATGAAAGTGAACTTCGAGCGGACGCGAAATCCAGTTTCTGCGTCGAGTGCGTGCGGCATGCGCGCAAGCTCTGGAATGCCAGCATCGGCGAGTTTTCGCAAAAAATCGTTTCCCATTTCTAGGAACCGAAGCGCGACTCGACGATACTCTTTCTCGGCTTCTTCTTGTTCCGGACGAAGCCAGGGGACTACATGCTGGCGGGCAATTTCCTGGGCGTGGCGCATGACCCGACGGCGATAGGAGGGCCCGAAGCCGGACGAAATCGCTTGCAGAGACTGCTGGAATTCTTGACTGGCTGCGGGCAGCGCTGTGGCAGTGAATGCTTTATGACGGCCGACAAGTGCATCGGAGAGTCTCTGCTGCTCGGCCATGAACAGGAAACTGAGCTCCCGCATCGAGCGTTCCGCCTCGGCGATCGTTTGTTTCATCAGAGCGATCCGGCGCTCGGATTCTTCGAGTGGCCGGCGAAGCGCGTCACGGTTTTCGCTAACGATAACCAAAAGCTGCTCACTCAACCGCTGGAGTCCGCGGTCACAAGCGGCGTGCACCAGTTGGCGTCCAGAGCGATCGACCAGAAGCTGAAGCACCTTGGAAAGTTTGTCCCAGTCGCGCAAAGGGCCGCGACTCTCGGCACGCTCCTGCGCGCTTAGTTCGAAAATCGGACCGACATCGCGTTGCAGGCGCTTTTGGAGAGTTTGACGGGTAAAGACTGCAGCGGCAGCTCGCTCCGCGTCGGTCGTGCGATCCGCTTTGTTGAGCACCAGGATCAGATCATCGACCTGACCAGCCACGGCTTCAACCAAGGTCAACTCTTCGCCGGCGAGCGGGGGATCTGCGCCAACGACCACCAACGCGGCGTCGATGTGCGGAATGAACGCTTGTGTGGCAGCGGTGTTGCCCGTAAACACGGAACCCAGGCCAGGCGTATCCACAAAGCACATTCCAGACGAAAGAAGTGGACTGGGGACAAAAACCTCAGCGCCCCGCACGCCTTTTTTGTTTTCCGGATTGAGTTCCTCGGTTACGTACTGTTTTAGCTCGGAGACTGGAATCTCAAGCCAGCTGCCGTCTGTGGTGCGAATGCGTGCGCTTATGCGATTGCCAAAGCGAATGACTGTGGGGACGGCCGTAACCGGAATAAAACCGGTGGGAAGGACCGGTTCGCCGATGAGTGCATTGATGAGAGTGGATTTTCCTCGCTTGAACTGGCCGACACAGGCAACATAGAAGCGTCCTTCAGAAACTCTGGCGGCCAACTCTCGAGCTTCTCCTGCGATGGTCTCGGCTCCTAACCTATCGGCCACAGATGCAAGCCGCAGTAGGCGACTAGAACCGTCGTTTGCCGCCTCGAATGTCTGCGCCACTTGATGAGTCTCCGACGTGGCTGCAATTCCAGACTGGTTCTCGCGGGCTTGCATGGTTTACGGCTGAGACCTCACGCCTTCCTGATGTACGTAGCGGATGACTTCGACATCGGACAGCGCAATGAGTCCTTCGTCGACCATTTGGTCCAATGCCGGGATCAGCTTTCGGATATTCTCCTCGGTATCGACTACTGAAACCATAATTGGCGCGTCAGAGGACCACAGCAGATGCTTCTTGTGGATGAGTGTGCTCGCGCCATAACCCTCGATTCCGCGAAAGACCGTGGCGCCGGCGATGTCGAGTTCACGACACTTCATGACAATCGCCTCATAGAGCGGCTTGTTTTGCCATTTGTCATCCTCGCCGAAATGAATGCGCAGCATCTTGGCTCTGCCCTCGAGTTTCATTTCTGTTTCTCCTGGCGACGTTCAGTCTTCTCGTAATTGTGGGTGTACTTGATGACATCGACATCAGAAAGCACGACCAGTCCCTGTTGCACCATTTCGTCGAGGATCGGCATGAACTTTTGAAGTTTGTCCTCCGCGTCGACTACCGACAAAAGAATGGGACGGTCATGAGAGAGGCTGAGCTTAGCATCCTTGTGGATACGCCGATTGGCGCCATAACCAAGAATGCCGCGATAGACAGTGACGCCGGCGATATCGTGCGCCCGCAAACCATTCACGATCGCTTCATAGAGCGGCTTACCGTTCCATTTGTCGTTTTCGCCGATGTAGATGCGCATCATCTTGGCCTTGCCTTCTTGCTTGAGCGCCGGCGCCTCGCCGCTGCTACGCATCTGCTTTTTCCCCGCAGGCTTCACGATGGTGGTATCGTGCATTTCGATCAGACCGGTCCCGACCATCTCATGGAGTTTCGGCAGGAGCTCTTCCACCTTGGCAGCGGTTTCGATGAACTCAACCTTGACCGGCAGCCGAACTGCCAGGTCGACGAGCCGAGTGGTATGGAGCTGATGATCTGCGCCAAATCCAGCGATGCCGCGGGTTACAGTCGCGCCCGATACGCCATGAAAAAACAGGAAATCCAGAACGGCCGCGTAGGCAGCATTTCCATGGTATTGCTGGTCCTCCGTGACATAGACGGCGACTTTTTTACCTGGTCCAGGTGTAAGCACATTCTCCTCCGGGCACTTGAGCCGCGTTTGACCGACTAGAAAGCGCCAGCTTCATGGGATGACCCTCCCGGCAATTATTCCTCCCCAAACGGCAAAAAAGCCGAGGACCACGCTCAAGCCCACGTATAAGATTCCAACACCGATTTGACCGTCTTGTACCGCCCGCAGAGTTTCGAATTCAAAACTGGAGAAGGTCGTATAGCCCCCGATAAAACCGATTGGGATGAGATATCGCCAGTTGGGACTCCACTGGGTTTTGACGGTTAGCAATGCGAATACAAAGCCGATCAAAAAAGAACCGGTCACATTGATGACGAACGTCCCATAGGGAAAACGCGTTCCCATCCTGCTTCCGATGTACGCCCCCAGCCAAAAGCGCAGGATCGAGCCCAGACAGCCCCCTAACCCAACCATCACGTATTTCAGCAAGTCGATCCGTTCCTCTCGTTGTTACACCTTGGTTTTCAATCGCACCGCAATCGCCATCATTGAACCATGGGCTCCGAGCAGGTACTTCGTCGCGATCAGCACAGGGCGACCCGCCCGGAAATCTTCTCCATGAGCGTACTCCAACCTAATTGTGCGGAATCTGTGCCGGGAAACGACTCCGAGACAAGAAACCGCTTGTCAGGAGTCATCAGCTGTGCCCGGCTTAAGAATGGGAACAGCGGTTGCGGTGAACTCCTTCACCGTTGATAACGTCTTTAGTACAGCAAAGATGAGGTGCGAAGTCAACGGGATTAGAGGGATGGGTGTACCGCCGGCGGCGCTTCGAAGGATCTCGCATCCAGAGCAGGCAGGACCACGTTGATTTGCCGCAAATTACGTCCGAATTGTAACCATTTATGACTTGAGTAATCTCAGATGCATAGAGGATCTTCGGGATACCGCGATTGGCAGGCAAACCGCGGCCCGTTGCGCTCATTTTTTAGAAAGGAAATTGCTATGACCAAATATTTATATGCCACAGTTGGCGGAAATAAGATTTTTTATCGCGAGGCTGGATCGAAAAGCTCGCCGACGGTTCTTCTGCTGCATGGATTCCCGACTTCGTCCCATATGTTTCGGAACCTTATCCCTGCCTTGGCCGACCGTTACCACGTCGTTGCACCCGACCTGCCGGGCTTTGGATTCTCGGATGCGCCGGATCGCAACCAATTCCGATATACATTCGACAACCTGACGAAGGTCATTGCCGCGTTTACGGAGACGATCGGTCTTGATCGATACGCAATTTATGTTTTTGACTATGGAGCGCCAGTTGGATTTCGTCTGGCGGTAGCTCATCCCGAACGTGTCACCGCAATCATTTCGCAAAATGGAAATGCATACGAGGAGGGACTCAGCCAGGGTTGGAATCCAATTCAGAAATACTGGAAAGAACCAACGGCTGAAAATCGTGCGGCACTGCGCCAGTTCCTCACGCCGGAAACGACCAAATGGCAATATCTCGAGGGCGTGCAGGACCCAACGCAGGTAGCTCCCGAGTCGTACGAGCTGGATGCGGCGCTGCTGGCGCGACCGGGCATTGACGAGATCCAGTTAGATTTGTTCCTCGACTACGCGAGCAACGTCGCTTTGTATCCAAAGTTTCAGGAATATTTCCGCACCAAGCGTCCACCGTTGCTGGCGGTATGGGGCAATGGCGATCCCTTCTTCCTGCCTCCGGGTGCGGAAGCATTCAAGCGGGACGATCCGAGTGCTGAAGTGCACTTTCTTGACACCGGCCATTTCGCACTGGAGACGCATGCTCAAGAAATTGCAAACGCGATTCGTGATTTCCTGGGTCGCATACTGGGCCGTCAGGCATCGGCCGCGTGAGGAAAGTGCTTTCGCTACGCTCATTAGAGAGCGAAATCCGCCATCCCCAATAACCGAGAAGGGAGCACTCCCCTTTAGCCAACCGGAAGGAGTTTAACTCTGACAAGTCCTGAAGATATCACCGTCGTTGCGGTTCATGGAGCGTGGGCCGACGGCTCGAGTTGGAGAGACGTGATTCTTCGTCTCGAGCGAGAAGGTTTGTGTGTAATCACAGCTCCGATCCCACTGACTTCTCTCGGCGATGACGCTGCGGCATTGAAGCGAACAATCGCACGTACGAAGGGACCGGTGATTGTGGCGGGCCACGCTTATGCGGGCGCGGTAATTGCTACGGCGAATGACGAGCGCGTGAAAGCACTGGTCTACATCGCCGCACTCGCGCCAGATGATGGCGAGACGGTTGCCCAGGTCTTTTATCGAGATGAAAAACACCCGCAATCGCCTCACCTTGCCCCAGATGCTGACGGCTTTATCTGGATGCCCGACGAAGGCTTCCCAAATGCTTTTTCCCAGCATGCGAGCGCAGAGCAAATTGCATTGGCCACGGCTGTTCAAAGGCCAATTTCAGTGAAATGTATTCAGGAGCCGGTTGCGAAGCCAGCGTGGAAATCCAAACCTTCCTGGTTTCTTATCGCGGAAGAAGACCGCATGATCAATCCTAAGACGCAACATTTCATGGCCGAACGAATGAAAGCAACGAAAAGGCCGCTCGCGGTTGACCACACGCCATTGCTCAGCGCGCCACAGAAAGTCGTCGATATCATCCTGGAAGCAACACAAGCAGTGTCTTCCTGAAGGGAAGGGTTTGAAAAAGGAAACTATGAATTCGGTTGCAATTGTTACCGGCGCGAGCCAAGGGATCGGTCGATCCACTGCGATTCGATTGGCTCGCGATTTCTCAGGAGTTGTGTTAGCCGCACGCAATGCTGAGGGGCTCCGGGAGGTGGCAGATGCTGTGAAAGCAGCGGGAGCGGAGCCACTGGCATGCGATGTCGATCTGAGCAAAGCAGAGTCTGCGCAAGCGCTTGTGAAGAGCACGCTGGATCGTTTCGGCAGGATCGATGCGTTGCTCAATATTGCGGGCGCCGTGCCCCAGATTCACTTGTTTGAGATGACGGATGAACAATGGCGAGCGGGAGCGGAACTGAAGCTGCACGGGGCGCGACGGTTGACGATTCTTGCCTGGGAGGCGCTTAAGCAATCGAAGGGCTCGGTCGTATTTATGTCGGGGAGCGCGTCCCTCGATCCGAAGCCCGCTTTCGCTGCCGTCGCTGCGATTAATGCGGCCATTACGGCGCTGGCGAAGGCATTCGCCGAGCAAGGTATTGAAGATGGCGTACAGGTGAACAGTATTGTTCCGGGGCCGGTGATGACGGGACGACGCCAGTCGTTCATGGAAAAGTGGGCTCCGGCGCACCAGATGAGCGTGGAACAGGCGACGAAGGAGTTCCCGGAAAAAGTAGGAATCAGCCGCTACGGAAAACCGGAAGAGATCGCCGATCTTCTGGCGTTTATGGTATCGCCCGCGGCGAAGTGGATGACGGGAACCTCGGTGCGGATGGACGGCGGCGAGATCAAGGGTATCTAAGGAGAGATGAGAAGTCGAAATGTTTGAGCGTCTGAAATCGCCGCAGTACGCCTCGCTTCCATTACGTCTAATTGTCGGCTCTGGATTCATCGAGCATGGTTACGCCAAGCTGGTGAAAGGTCCTGCCGCATTCGCATCGATACTAGCCGCTCTTAATGTTCCCAATGCGCACGCTATGGCCTGGCTGACAATTATGATTGAATTGCTGGGCGGATTTGCGGTGCTGATCGGCGCCTTCATCCCGGCCGTTAGTGTGCCTTTAGCTGGGGTGCTGTTGGTTGCAATGTTTACCGTGCACTTACCCTACGGTTTCAGTTCGATCAATCTCATCGCCGTGACACCGTCCGGCGCGCAGTTCGGCCCACCTGGCTACGAGTGCGACCTGCTTTATTTGGCGTGTTTGGCCGCGCTTGTTCTCATGGGGCCGGGGCCATTTTCTGTCGATGGCGTACTCTTAAGAAAGCTCAAATCCTAGCATCGAAGGAGGTTGCAGTGGCGAGTCTGCAGGAACGACTGGACGAGTTCAAGAAGTCATTTGAATCGGGAGCGCCGCCGTATAACGCACCGCATGAGGCAACCGAAACCATGCATCGCGCAACGGCTGAGCTCAAGGCTACCGGAATTGAAGAGCGAGCCTTGAAGATCGGCGATCGTGCTCCGGCCTTCACCTTGTTTAACCAGGATCATGTCGAGGTGTCCTCGGCTGACCTGCTACGGCAAGGCCCGCTGGTAGTCAGCTTCTTTCGAGGACACTGGTGACCCTACTGCAACATGGAGCTGGAGGCTCTCCAAGAGATTTCTTCCGAAGTGCGGGCATTGGGAGCGCAGATCGTTGTGCTCACCCCTGAACTCGAACGCTACACCCGGGCCATGCACCGGAAGCTGAATCTGACGTTCGACATTCTCACCGATCTTCATTTGAAGACTGCCGAGCAGTTCCACCTCGTTTTCACCCTGCCGGATTACTTGCGCGACCTTTATAAGTCGTTTGGCAGCACGCTCGATAGGTTCAACGATGAGCCGGAATATCGGTTACCGATGCCTGCCCGCTACGTGATCGACCGAGACGGGGTGATTCGCGCGGCCGACGTGAACGCGGATTACACGATTCGTCCTGAGCCAGCGGGAACGCTCGAGCACTTGAGGGCGCTAAGCACGTGAGCGATGGTGGCGCTCCTGCTAGGACTCGGGCGCATCGGTAGATGACGCAGTTCTGTGGCGATTGTCAGTTAGGGTTAGGGACGCCCATGCGAGTGGCCGTCCACTCGCCAATCTTCCCATGCACGCCGACAGTGCCAGTGATGGTGTTGCCGTCGACTTTGCCGCGAAAATTCAGCACCGTGCGTGTTTCGGTGCTGAAATGGATGCGATTCCCTTCGATGAAGCCGGCAAGTGGTCCGGATTGGTTCGGCCCTTTGAAAAAACCACGAATCTGGTTGCCCGTTTGCGTGAGTTGGATGGTCTTCAGCGATTCCCGGCCAAATGCGCTCTGGGCGAGGACGGACCACGTGCCAGTCACATCGACAGGCGGCGGAGCCTGATCGTCTGCCAGGCTGACACTGCAGGCCATCACTATGTAGATCGCCGTGCACAGCAAGACTCTTCCACGATGATTGCTCATAAATTCTCCTAGTACGGATCTCCCTGCCTACTGCTTGGGCGGAAACTTCTTGAACAGCTTCTCGATTGCTTTATCGAGTTTGCCGATGTTCTTCTGGTCCTTGCTGGAGGCGGCTTGCGAAGCAAAGCCGCGCCAGATGAGCGCCTCCGTCTTCGCGTCGAAGATGTCGATCACCAGAGTTCCTTGGTCGTAAGAAACTGGCTCGGTCCATCCACGCCATCTCCAGCCTGGTGCTCCACCTCCGGGAAAATGTTCGAGCGTCGCCGCTTCTCCGGTGTTGGCGATGGCACAAAGGATGGCATCGCCGCCATTGTCTACGCGCGTCCAGCCCTTAGCGGAAAGCTGAGCGTCGACCGTGCTCCGGATGGCGTTTTCCCAAGCGCCATCGGGTGCGCTGATTTTTTGCCAGGAATAAGTCTTGTACTGGGCGAAGTTGATATCAGGGGCATAGTCGCTGTCGATCTGTTGCTGGGCGTGGGCAGCAGCCAGACTGCTAACGCAAATTGCCATCAGACCTACTACGCTACGAAATTTATGCATGATCGAACCTCGATTTCAAAAGACTCCTTAGTCAAAGCACTCAGGATTCCAAACTGTAAGTTGATGAAAGTGACAGAGTTCTGAGATCTCAATCGCTAACGAATTGGCGAAAATTTTCGAAAATTCGTGAGGCAGATCGCTGGTCCGGTTGCACCTCACCGGCCGCTTCGGATGTTCATCCGCAAATCTCGGTCAGGAATTAGTGATCAGTCATCCTTTCGAGGTATCGCCCACTGATCTCCTAGCGGTAGCGAAAAAACTTCCTATCTCGTGATGTGCGGGCTGGCCCCGGCGCTGCATAGTACCTCCATGAAGGACATGGAAAGGATGGCTGGGAGCGGGAGCTTAGTCCTCGCCGAAACGGGCACGTCGACCGACGGTCACCCAATGCGGACTCTTACGCAGGGCGACCTTTTTGCGCTGCGTGCGGAATTGGATTGGCTTGATGAGTTGGAACATCCGTGGGGGCCGTTTTCCAGTTATCAGCGCCACCTTGAATACATTCTCGCGCAATACGACGCGGCTCCGTCGGGGTCGCTGGTGCGGCACATAAAGACGACAGAAGAGGTTTAATCTCATGAGACAAGTTGTTCTATTTCTGCTTTCCTCGATCTTGACTCCGGCGACGCTAGCGGCGGGACAGACAACCTGCCTGCTGGCTACTCAAATAAAAGTGATGAGTCCGCTGCCTGCTAATAACTCGATCACGGATTGGACCGTGATTTCTAGCAGTGACGGCAGTTGTGTGGCTAGAACTGGCGACATACCGATGCTTCCGGTGGCGTCGCAGCGGACCATCGCGAGACCAGTCGTCCTGGCAAGCAGTAACACGGCTATAGTGGTCGAGATTTTGCTCGCCAGACTGGGATGGATAAACCGTGAGGAGAACTTTGTTTCAGAGGCGCCGGCTGCGCTACAGGTAAATTACAGCCGCACGAGAAAATCGGATGTGGCAGCTTGCGCTAAAGCCAGTCACGGGTCTCTCGTGGCACAGGGATCGCAGAATCCGGTTGTGTGGTTTTGAGAGGTTTACACTTTGGCATTAAAACCAACTGATAAAAGGCATGGCGAGATGACACTGCAGACGAAGAAGCGGAAGACCTACGATCCGGCGGCCATCGTGGTGATCGCGCTCACGTTAGTACTATTCATTGTCGCCCTATTCGTGAACGGATTCACCCACGATTTACTTTTGGAGGCCGCAGTCTTTCTCGTTTCCGCCAAACTGATTCTGATGGCAAAAGCCAACGGCGAGACGGAAAGGCGGCTTGAGTTGCAGTTGGTGGAAATCAAAGATTTGTTACGGAGTCTTCCGCAGAAACTGACGGATGCCGCAAAAGCAGAGCTGATTGAGAGCTCTCATTAGCCAGCCAGCCGTGACTTCTCAGCGGGCAGGGTAACGTTTCCCCGCGAATCTAAAGAACACCGCATGACTAGTCTTCGTTGGATATTCTCTGAGCATTCCCTCTTCTAAATTCTTCCGCCCACAATCGCGTTCGGAAATTCCCGAAGTCTCGTTGGAACAATCGCTTCTTTCGCTGAAACTTGAACGTCCATGAATAGCCGCGAATCAGCGGCATCCTCAATGAATTGTGAGACTTGAAGGCTGCGGATCGAGGAAAAATCGATTTGGCATGGGGCATGCTTTAGGTCATCCGTGTAAGGCGCTCAAATCTAAAATTTAAAAAGGAGAGATGACAATGATCAGCACGGCGAACAAAATCAGCGAAGCAGTGGCGCAGTTGGAAGAAATTCACAGCGCGAGAGTCCACGAGTACGACATGGTGTTGGGGAGTTTTGACGGCTCCGGCTATAACCTCACCTTCATGGATGGCGGCGACAAGAATGTTGCTCACCATCATGAGGGCTATGATGCGTTACTTTGCTTCATTTCTGGCGAGGGCAAAGTGAGAGTCAACGATGCATATCTGGAGTACGCCAAGGGGTCGTACTTCAAGGTCCCGCGTAATACGGTGCATCAGATCATTTGCGATACGGATACCCTGATGCTCACTATTCAAACGCCGCCCACAACTTTCGGGGACAAGGGCTGGGGTGACATTGTGTTTGACGAAAAGCTTTTCTAGCGCGGTTCGCGGGGCCGGGGAGGGTAGATCGTCTCCCCGGTCTTGCCCACGTTCTGGAATTGCGCCCGCCAACCACCGTTGACACTGTTGGCTGTGCGAGTAACATGCAGTGAGTGAACGAATCCAATTCATGCGCAGCCACGGACCGAGCTGAGCCGATGGATTTGCCGGCGGTGCGGAGTTGTAAGCCAGCGTGTCGGACGCAACCATGCGATATGGCCCTGCCTAATTTGCGGCAGCTTTTCGCACTATGCTTTCTAGTCCTGTTCGCAAACTCAGCCGGTGCTCTCGATCCGAGCCGCCACATCTCGCAGTATGCGCATACCGCGTGGCGAATCCAGGATGGATACTTCACTGGGACGCCGCAAGCGATTACTCAAACATCGGATGGATATCTGTGGATCGGGACCGAGGGCGGACTGGTGCGCTTCGATGGCGTGCGCTTTGTTCCCTGGAGCGCTCCTAATGGTCAACAGCTTCCCAGCACGCGCATTCACTCTGTGTTGGGAGCCAGTGATGGGAGTTTGTGGATTGGAACTGCACGCGGGCTTGCGAAATGGAACGATCATGGCCTGGTCAATGTTTCAGCCAGCCCGGCATTCATTGAAACAATTCTGCAAGATCCGAAGGGAACAGTGTGGATCACGCGCAGCCAGGTCCGCGACGACGCAGGTCCGCTTTGCGAAGTCGCTGGAAGCACACTTCGCTGCCATGGGCGAACCGATGGAATTGCTTTCAAATATGCCCAGCCGCTTTTTCAGGATGCATTGGGGGATCTGTGGATGGGCAGTTCGGAGGGCGTTTGCCGCTGGAAGCCAGGCGAGCCAATGACCTACATCGATAGCGCTCTGGCGGGAGTTAAGGGGCTAGCCGGAGTTGGCGCCATTGCCTCCGGTGGCGATGGCTCCATTTTCGTGGGCATGCGACGTACGGGGAGTGGATTGGGTCTTCAGCGGCTGTCACAGGGCAAGTGGAGCAACTACGACTTACCCGGAATGCGCAGCACTCAGCTCGACGTCTCCGCATTGCTGAGAGATCGTGACGACGGGCTTTGGATCGGGACTGAGAATCAAGGTATCTATCGCGTGCACGATGGCAGGGCCGATCATTTTGGGGGAGTGGAGGGCTTATCGAGCGACGCCGTGCAAGGTTTTTTCGAAGACCGCGAGGGCGACATTTGGGTGGCAACATCGCGAGGCATCGACCGATTTCACAACACCCCAATCGTTAGCTACTCGATTCGGGAAGGATTGAACGCGGAAGATGTGAACTCGGTGTTTGCAGCCCGGGACGGCACCGTGTGGATTGGAAACACGCAAGCGCTGGATGTTCTGCGCCAAGGGAAGATTTCGGCAATCGGAGCTCGCGATGGCTTGCCGGGAAGATTGGTGACGTCTTTATTCGAAGACGATCAGAACCGCCTGTGGCTAGGCGTGGATAATGGGCTGGACGTGTATGACCACGGCCACTTTCGCGCAGTGAGACGGCCCGATGGCTCGCCGATGGGAGTGGTGATCGCAATCAGTGAGGATGTTGATCACAATATGTGGGTTGCGGTGACCCAGCCGGCCTTGATTCGCATTAAGGATCTCCAGGTTCAGGAAGAGATCAGTCCGCCGCGTGTACCGCGAGTGAGTTCGCTCGCGGCTGATCCGGAAGGTGGGATATGGCTGGGGATGGCGGACGGAAATCTGGCTTTATACAGAAGAGATCGGTTTGAGGTCATGCCAACTGGACTCTCACTGAAGCAACCGATCAGGAACCTGCTGGCTGAATCGGACGGATCGGTTTGGGCGGCGACAATCGACGGAGCGTTGTTCTGGAAGGACGGAAAAGCGAAAATTCTGGATTCACGCAACGGCCTTCCCTGCGATGAGATGTACGCGCTGATCAAAGACAATCGAGGCGCTCTTTGGCTGGACAGCCAATGCGGCTTTGTTGAGATCAGCGCGCCGGAGTTGCAGAGGTGGTGGTTGGATCCAGAGAACAAAGTTACGGTGAGAATTCTGGATGCTTTCGACGGAGCGCAACCGGGACTGAGTAACTTTCGGCCGCAAATTTCGAGATCGCCGGACGGTAAGCTATGGTTTGCAAACGAAAACATTTTGCAGATGGTAGATCCGGAGCATCTCACTGAGAACAAGATTCCCCCGCCGGTGCACGTGGAGCAAATCATTGCCGATCGCAATAGATACTCGCTGAGCGACAAGCTGCGATTGCCGGTTCGCACGCGCGATATTGAAATTGATTACACCGCGCTCAGCCTCGTGGTTCCGGAAAAAGTTCGTTTCCGTTACAAGCTTGAGGGACATGATACCGAATGGGAGGATCCGCAGAACCGGCGGGAGGCGTTTTACAGTGATCTAGCTCCCGGTGACTATCAATTTCGTGTGATCGCCAGCAACAACAATGGAGTGTGGAACGAAACGGGAGCGACTGCCGACTTTACTATCCCGCCGGCCTTCTTTCAGACGACGTGGTTCCGGCTTTTGTGCGTGGTAGCAGCAATGGGAATTCTCTGGCTGCTCTATGCGCTTCGCCTTCGCCGAATGGCTGCGAGCATTCGAACTCGCTTCGCGGAGCGGCTTGCGGAGCGCGAGAGAATTGCTCGCGATTTGCATGACACGCTTCTGCAGGGAATCTTCAGCGCCGCCATCCATTTCGATGTGGCGAACAATCGGTTGCCGGCGGATTCGCCGGCGAAATCGGCGGTGCAGCGCGGGATTGAGTTGCTGAAACAAGTAAGCGAAGAAGGGCGAAACGCATTGCGGGCCCTGCGTTCTCCGCAATCCACCGAGGACAACCTGGAAGAGGCGCTTTCTCGCCTGCACAAGGAATTTGCTCTGCCCGAGAACTTTGATTTTCGAGTGGTGGCGCAAGGCGATCCACGAGAGTTGCGCCCGCTGATTCGAGACGAGGTTTATCTCATCGCTCGCGAGGCGGTGTTTAACGCTTTCCGGCATTCCGAAGCACATACGATTGAGGTCGAGGTAGACTACGGTTCGCGAAACCTGCGCGTACTGGTTCGTGACGATGGCTGTGGGATCGATCCCCAGGTATTGAGAAGTGGACGCGAAGGGCATTGGGGTCTGGCCAACATGCGGGAGCGGGCGGAGAAGGTTGGCGCCAAGTTTGAGGTGCTGAGTCGAGTGGATGCTGGAACCGAGATCCAGCTTTGGATTCCGGGTAAAGTGGCTTTCGAGGGAAACTCCACTACCCGCGGGTTCTGGACGCGGCTTTCGCGATTGTATTCCTCGCGAAAAGAGCAGAACATTGACCGATCAAGTGAGGAGCTCAAGAAGTGAGCGAGACCCAACGCATTCGTGTTCTTAGTGTTGACGATCACCCTCTGGTCCGGGAGGGAATCGCCGCCATGATCAATGATCAACCCGACATGCAGATCGTGGCCCAGGGGGCATCGGGCAAGGAGGCGATTGAGCGCTTTCGCGAGCAGCGGCCGGATGTCGTGCTCATGGACGTGCGGCTGCCGGATATGAGCGGAATCGATGCGATGATCACAATCCGAAGCGAGTTTCCAGAGGCTCGCGTCATCATTGTGACCTCTTCAGAAGGCGATGCCGAAATGCGACGCGCGCTGGAGGGAGGAGCACGAGGTTACATGCTTAAGAGCATGCCGCCGCAAGATCTGTTGGAAGTCATTCGCAAGGTTCATGTCGGCAAGAAGGGAATTCCGTCAGAGATTGCTGACCGGTTGGCCAACCATTACGGCGATGAGAGTCTCTCGGAGCGCGAGATTGAGATTCTGCAGCAGGTTGCGGAAGGCAACCGCAACAAAGATATTGCCGACAAGCTTTTCATCTCGGAAGGGACGGTCAAGGTACACCTCAAACACATCATGGGGAAGTTGGGAGCGAATGATCGTACCCAGGCGATCACCATCGCGGTTCGACGGGGCATTATCCACTTGTGAACCTATCCGCTGGCATGCCTACCACTAAAGAGGTATTCAAAAATTTCAAATTTGGGAGATTCGTGCCGAGGGGCGCAGCCGGTAGTCTGGTCTAGCTATCGTTATGATCCGCGATGGCAGAAGGGAGGCGAGACTTGCGGCGGTTCTATCCCACATTTCCCGGGGGTTTACCCGGTGCCGGCTTGCTGCTGTTGCGAGCGGCGCTTGGGACGAGGCTCATCGTGGAAGCTTCTGGCTGCATCACCGAAACGCATGCTTTCGTCGCTGGAATGTGGGCGCCGTGTCTGCTTGTCTTCGTGATGAGTCTCTCATTTCTGGCTGGTTTCTTGACGCGGCCGATTGGTGTTCTTTTCGCGGCTGCAGCGGCAGCCATCGAGCTGTTCCATCCGGCGTGGGGCCAGTCGATCGCGAACTTGGTGGACTTTAATCTAGTCGTAATCGCACTGGCGATATGTTTGTTAGGGCCGGGAGCCTTCTCGCTGGATGCGCACTTCTTCGGACGCCGCAAGATCGTCATTCCGCGTGCGGCCGGTTCGTAGAGAATCGCTGTTCGCGTCTCACTTTTAGGGAACGCGGTGACCGGGGTCAGCGTATGCTGAATCAGAGCTTGGGATTGTTCGTCTAAAGCTTATTCATGAAGACCCTGAAGGCTTCATTGGCGGCAAGCGTAATCGGGACGGGAGCCTGGATGCTGGGCTTCACGCGTGCGATGTGGCCGGCGCACCCGCAGCTTGCAGTTTTCTTTCTGACGGTCGCGGCAACCTTCGTGCTTCTGTACATCTGGCCTGAGCCAAAGCAATAAAAAAGAGTGTTAGGAACTGTGCGCGGACGATCACCCGCACTCGACATTGTTTCCGCTGAGACGCTTGCAGAATTCGCGAATCTGGACGCTGAATTCTTCGTTAATGCCGAAGAACTCAAAGCCGTGCTGTAGGCGGGTTCGCCAACGAACGATGGCGCGCAAATGCAGCGGCGGGGATGGAGGAGAGAGATAGAGATGTAGATTGACGACCTCGCCGATGGTAAGTTCGTTGCCGATAATCCCGCCGAGCCCCGCCTCGCCAATTTGATTACACAATCCATGGGTTTCGAAATGACCGTCGCGGCCAAGCACGGTTACCGTCAACCTGAGATCTGTGCGGTATCGGGGTATGCGACGGACGCGACGGGACTCAACAGGCGGGACACACGATTGATCCAATGATTCCTCCGAAAATGGTTATCAGGCGGCGGATGAGGTATTCGCGGTTCAGAACCTAGAAGCCGTAACTTGCCGTAGCAGTCAACGTCGTTCCCCGAAGGAATCACCAGCCAGAAAACTAGATTGCCGGGCGAAGGCACGATCGCGATGTGATGTGCGTCACATTCGGGGGTGACTGAATGTGATACACGAATACGGAAAAGCGGGATGGCCACGGGATTTGATGGGCATCCCAACCCCGATTGACACTACCGATTGTTAGGAAAATTTGCGTAACCGGCGCCGTAGTACGCGGCGAGAGCTTGTTTTTCCTCCGCGGTCAGCATTGAGGCGATGGTGCGCATGGGCATATTGATATCGTTGCGCCTCATGCCATCCCCGAACGAATCGAGCTGCTGCTGAATATAAGGGGCATTTTGGGTCATCAGCGAGGGTGCTCCCCGGTAGCGATAGATTGGTCCATGACAAGCTTGGCAAGGCGGAATGCCGCGCTGGCCATCGCCGGCGATGACAAGTCGTGCGGCAACACCCGCGTGAAACGACTGCGGTGGGGTTTGGGGAAAAGAGCGTGGATCTCCAGGATCGGCGTAGGTGGGCAGCATCGAAAAATAGGCAGCTAGGTCGGAATAGTCGCGGGCCGAAAGCTCATTGGCGATGGCTTCCATGATGATCGATTGGCGTTTTCCGGCGCGAAAATCGTTCATCTGTTTCCACATGGCTAATCGGTCGATGCCGGCGAGGTTGGGCACGAGGGGGTCGCTCGCGAAGCCTTCATGTCCGTGACAACGCTCGCAGCGTCGGGCGATCACGAGCCCGCGCACGGCGTCTCCACTGTTCGCGGTGGTAATTGTGTCATCCGTCCAGGCAATGTTGGAGGGGACGCGAAGCGGAGGCTGAGATGGTGTGCTCGACTGCAAGGAAACTCCCGTGAGCGCGAGCAATGCGCCTAAGCCAAGAGCAATCTTGCCGGATGGAAATCTTGCCGCGAGTACCGGCCATGGATTAAGGAGAGGCACAGGTCAACCTCTCTTCTGGCGCAAGCTTGGGAAATTGGTCCTGGGCGAGGACGACGACACGCGAACGCATGTCGTAATGACCGGCGCCACAAAATTCGTGACACGGAGCCTTGTATTCACCGGGAGCATTAAATTCCATTTCCGATTCGTTCACGTGGTTGGGCACAACTTCGATGGCGTGGTCGGTCTGTAAGACTGTGAAGCGATGAACGACGTCGGCACTGGTGATACGGAAGCGGACCGGGCGCCCAGCGGGCACAGTCACACAATGGGGAACAAAAAGGAATTGCTGGGCGATGAGTCGAACGGTTACCGAACCATCAGGGTCGACGGCTGTTCCCAGATTGCTTTCCACGAACTCGCCGTTCAAATGCAAGCGTAGAGAGTCGACCTGATTGGGACCGCTCAAAAGCCTTTCGGCAATGCCCAGGACTTGATAAGGGAAGCGGACGCAGAACCAGAGCAGGGCAAAAGCGAGAACTGCCACGGGAAACTGGAGGCGTCGCCATTTCATTGAGTGCTCACTATATCAATTTTAATGATGCTGGAGTCGCGGAGGGGTGACAAGAGAAAGCAGCAAACGGGCGCCCAAGAAACTAAGCTATTGGGTTTTGAGATCCCTCGGCCCACTGGTGAAAGCGCAAGCTGTCGGGATGAGGCCAATGAGGAGATCAGACTGAGCCGTAACTAAGAGCCGATCAGTTTTTCCAAGCCGATCTTATTCTGGATGAGCAGAGTTGATCCGTGCAGGTGGGCCAGATGGTGCTCACGGAATTCGCTCAAAACACGCGTTACAGTTTCCCGCGAAGTACCGATTAATTGCGCAATCTCTTCGTGAGTGAGAGCAATCTTGATGCGAATTCCGTCTTTCGTGGTCTCGCCATCCGAAGCCCATTCCAGCAGCAACCGGGCGAGTTTTTCAGAGACAGAGTGCGAGAGACCGAGGGAACGGATCATCTCGTAAGCATCCTGACAATTCTGGCTGAGATGCTGCGCGGCAGTCAGACACGCATCCGCGTGATTTTGCAGAAAACGCAGAAAGTCGTCGCGCTTGATGAAGTCGAGTTGGCAGGGTTGCAGGGTTTCAGCCGTAAGTTCGTAAGGCTTCCCAGAAACGGTGGCATGGAGGCCGAGGACCTCGCCGCCTTGCGCGATACGCAAAATCAGGGTTTTGCCGTCCCGCGAGGTGGTCGACAGCTTCACTCTTCCGCTGCAGATAATGTAAGCGCCGCGGGCGGCTTGGCCTTCCACGAATAAGATTGCGCCTTGCGGGAAAGCGCTCGCGTACTTGATTTTTTCGAGGTCTTCAAGTGAGTTCTTGGGAAGATCGCAGAAAAAACCAGAATGACGCAGTTTGCAGATCAGGCAATTCTCGGTAAGTTGTAGACCGTAGGGCACACTCATGCCCGGAGCACCTTCCCAGAGGCGAATATATCACTAATTAACGTGATCTGCCGCATTTGGCGCTGTTTTAGGCTTGTTGTCCCCGCCGAGGTCCGAAAGACCATGCACTTCTGCGCAGGCATTGGAGCCTCATCTTTCGTAATCTGCCATAGGGCGATGACAGGATGCCATAGTTTTACAATGCAATCGCCTGTCCAGAGGGGCGCCGCGACTCGTCCGGTCCGGGTGAAACTCGGTGGAACGGTATTGGCGTTGGTGCGACTGGAAAATGGACGACAGGTTCGCGCCAAGCTGCATCAGATCTCGGTTACGGGCGGCTTGATGCACATGGAGAGGCCGTTGGATGAGGGCATTGGCATCGAGGTAATTTTTCACCTGCGCAGTACAACGATTCGTAGCCACGCGCGGGCGCTATTTCCAATGTGGGCGACGCAGGGGTATCTGCAGCCCTTTGAGTTCCAGAATCTGGCGGAAAAAGACCGCAGCCAGTTACAGACCGATCTCGATAGCATGCTGCAAGGGGCGGCAGCCACGGTCGTCGCGCCCGACGCGGTGTTCACCGAAGGCGGCTCGTCAGAAGTATCGAAGCCGGCTTCGGAGGCTTAAGGCCCGGCAGCGCCTTCGAAATCTACCTCAGCTAAAATTACTGATGCAGAAGGGGGCATCTCTGCCACCGCTGCGACTGACCAAATGGAGGCCCGCATGGCACACCAGCATCCCCCACGATTTCTCAAGATCGTCGACGATGCGCGCACGCGAATTCAGGAAACGACGGTTGACGAGGTGAAATCGAAGCTCGATCGCGGTGATAAATTCTTGCTGATTGATGTCCGCGAGGCGAGCGAGTTCGCCAAGGACCATCTGCCGGGAGCGATTTCGCTAGGCAAGGGAATCATTGAACGCGACATCGAACAGCGGGTACCCGACGTAAATGCGAAGATGATTCTTTATTGCGGCGGAGGCTTCCGTTCGGCACTGGCAGCCGACAATTTGAAAAAAATGGGCTATACGAACGTGATTTCGATGGACGGCGGGATTCGGGAATGGCGGGAAAAAGGCTATCCGCTAACGCGGGATTAGGCTGATTTCTCGCTGCCTCGGCGGGGGGTACCTCGGTAACTTGCCGGAGCGGAGACGAACCGTCACCATGGTGACGGGTGTTACTGCGTAACCCTTACACAGCACGGCATTGACGCGGGTCACTATGGCGGAAACTACACGCTCCGGGCAAGGGTTCTCTGCAGCGAGTGCAGCCCTGGCGCCCGATCGATCTCTTGAGTACGTGCTGGGACAGGCTCGCACCCCCGATAAGTTTTGCGCGGCCTTGGCCAAGATGTTTGGTGTACGCCCCAAGGAAGTCGCTTTGATGCGGCTGGAGCATGGGTTGCTCAAGTTTCTCTTCCCCGAACAGCTCAAGACAGCGGGATCGATCCCAGTGTCGAGTTCTTCGTCGGTCGCGGCGCATACGGCCAGCACGAAAAAGACCGAGCTATTCAATAGCTTCACCAAAGTGAGGCATGCGCGGGTGTTCGAGACGGTCAAGCTAACGGGACCGGAGGAGCAAGACGAATCCGAGAATTCCGCCATCCAGAAACTCATGTCGGCGGCGGTGCTTACGCCCGAGCGGAAAGTTCTGGGCGTGATCCAAGTTTCCCGCAAGGGTTTCGATGCTGGATCCGCCGGCCCGGACTTCACCACCAACGATGTTCAGCAATTGGAACTCGCCACCAAGGTCGCCGCTGGCATGCCATTCATGGCGGTTTCTCCGGCGAAGTAACCAAAGCCTTTACTCCAACTGCTCGATTTCGCGGATGTACTTCTTCGAATCAAATTTCCGTGAAGTGCTCTCGTAGGACATGTAGCGGATCTGTCCGAAGACTGGGCGCTCGAACCACGGGCGGTCATGCTTGCCCACGATGGCCCAGGCAATTCCGGCATAGCCGTTGGGATCGCGGCCATCGAGTTCGTAACGGTCGTTAAGCCCGACTGCGCGTTGATAGGCTAGCGACACGGATGGACTCCATTCCAGAATTTTCTTCGCCCAATACATCCGCATGTAGTTGTGCATCCAGCCAGTGAGTACCAGTTGCTTCTGTGCCGCGTTCCATAAGGGGTCGTGGGTTTCGGCATTCTGCAATTGCTTTTCGTTGTATAAGACAGAACGCTGATCGCGGGCGTGTTGCGAAAACGATCGATCAGCCCAGCGCTCCATGGATTCAAACGAATCGTACGAAGGATTGAAGCGAACAAAATTGATGGCTAGTTCGCGGCGCACGATTAGTTGTTCCAGGAACGCGTCCCTGGCTTTCTTGGAGGCGGACGCTTTTTGAACCGCCAACGCGACGGTCAGCGGGCTGATATGACCGAAATGCAGGTATGGCGAAAGCCGGCTGGTGCCATCGCATTCTGGATGATTGCGATCGTGCGGATATCCTTCTAGCCGCTTGCGAACGAATTCGCGGAGAATTCGAGTGGCCTGCCGGCTGCCGCCCTGCCACGCCGGAACGGCTGAAACCGTTCCATCCAGGTTCCACGGCGCAGTGAAGTCATCATCCAGTGGAAGCGAACCAAGCCCGCGAGGCTTGGTCCAGGGGACTTGCGCTTTCAGATTTTTTGACGGTTTCAGAAATTCAGGCAGCAGGGCGTGAATACGCGGGCGAATGGTGCGGGCGGCGTACTGTTCTTTGTGGAACAGCCGCGACGGAACAATAACATCGGAATCGACTGTCCACAGCGGGACTTTGAGGCGCGATGCCGCGCGCTCTCGCCAATGTTCCGTCTCGCGCAGGGGATTTTCGTCTCCAACGACGATGGCTGCCCGGACATCCTCGGAAAATTTCAACAGGCTGTGATCGGGAAAAGCTCGAAGCACAAATCCTGCGCGACGATTGTTGACCTCGTTTGCGATATCGGGGATGGCGGATCGAAGAAAGTGATAGTGGCGAAGGTTTGCGTTCGGGTAAAAGGGAACTGGCGCGAAAAACACGACGACCGGCTTGCCTAACTCGTTGCCGAGGGCGATGGCAATGTCCAGAGCCGGATTGTCCATGCCGCGTTGGGCGCGTTGCATCCAATACGCCACGCACTTGCCATCGGGATCAGTAGGGCCGGGCCGACGAACGGTAATCCGGGCGTTTTGGCTGAGTTTTTCAATCGCGTTCATTTGGTTTTGCGATCCATGGCGGCGTCTAGTTCTGCTTTTTCTGCGACGGTCAAAGACCGTGACGATCCTTTTTTCAGTGTGCCCAAGGGCAACGGGCCGACTGCGACTCGAACCAGCCGCAGCACCTCGATTCCCAAGGCCGTGAGCATGCGACGAATCTGCCGGTTTTTGCCTTCGTCGAGCACAATCTCGAGCCACGAGTTCTTGTCTCCCTGACGCAACAGGCGGGAACTTTTTGCTCTGAGGAGTTCGCCATCCATCGAGATTCCGCGGGTCAGAGCTTCGATGATCCGTTCGTCAGAAAGGCTGCCGATCTGCACGTGATAGGTCTTATCGAGGTGCGTTTCGGGGGCGGTGACACGGGCGGCCCATTCGGAATCGTTGGTCAGGAGCAGAAGACCCTCGCTGGCTTTATCGAGACGGCCAACGGGGGCAACCCAAGGAAGGTTTGGGTCGAGATATGCGTAGACGGTTCCCCGGCCCTTTTCGTCGGAGGCGGTCGTGACCACGCCGCGTGGCTTATTCAACATCAGATAGAGCTTGGCCGGCGCGGAAAGTGCATGGCCATCGATCTCGATGTGATCGTGCGCAACCTGAACTGGCCGCTCGGGATCGCGGACCACCACCCCGTTCGAGCGGACACGTCCGGCGCGAACGAGTTCGAAAGCTGTGGAGCGCGAGCAATATCCTGCCTTCGAGAGCGCGCGGGCCAAGCCAACTCGCCGGGGAGGATCTGTCTGGGGCACGCTTTATGCTACCCGATTCGCGCCGAGTGCTTGCGGTCTCCGATAGAATGCCAGCATGTTCGAAGCGCATCGTCTAGTTCTTTTTCTTGGCGCGGCAACGCTGTTGGCAGTCGCACCCGGGCCAGGAATGCTTTATGTGCTGGCGCGCACGCTGGCCGGAGGACGGCGGGAAGGCGTGTTGTCGTCTTTAGGAACATTTTGTGGAGGGTTGGTGCATGTTGTGGCCGCAGCTACGGGGCTGTCGCTGGTGTTGGCTACATCAGCTGTGGCATTTTCCGTCGTCAAGTATGCAGGCGCGGCGTACTTGGTTTATCTGGGAGTACGGATGCTCCTGAGCGCGCGAGAGATACCGGCATCGTGCAAGACGAGGCGACGACGCGTCGCAGCCCTTTCTGGCAGGGGATTGCTACGGAAGCGCTGAATCCGAAGACGGCGTTGTTCTTTCTGGCGTTCATCCCACAATTCGTCAACCGGGCCAGCGGCGGAGTGTTCTGGCAGTTTCTCGCGCTGGGAGCGATCTCGGTGAGCCTGAATACTTTGTGCGACTTAATCGTAACCCTTATGGCGGCTCCGATCGGTGCGCGGCTGCGATCGTCTGCGAAGCTGAGACGAAGGCAACGGATGGCGACTGGGTTGACACTGATTGGGCTGGGAGCGTATGTGGCTGTGGCGGATGCGAAGTAATGCCCCGACCCCTCGCGTCTGTCCCCGGATGGGATGAGGGGTGCGCCGACATTATTATTTGCTGGACTTCGGGCACGCGGGAACGAGCGTGTTACTCCATCTGTTAAACGTGCTACGCTAGAACCAAAGTTTTCTGGATGAGGCATCCATGGCGCAGCTCAGCAGAATCGGAGTGTCGTTGGAGTCGGATCTGCTCGATCGTTTTGACAAGTTCATCGCTGAGAAAGGCTACGATAACCGATCCGAAGCCTTTCGCGACCTGATCCGGGACCGGCTGGTTGGAACGGCGGTCGTGGCCTCGAAAGCTCTGGTCGTCGGAACCGTCACGCTGATCTATGATCATCACACCCGTCTTCTTCCAGAAAAACTGGCTGATCTCCAGCATCAACATCACGAAGTCGTTATCTCTACGCTGCATGCGCATCTGGACCACGATACGTGCCTTGAAGTGGTGCTCCTGCGCGGTCGGTCCCGCGGTGTTCAACAACTTGCCGACAAACTGATCAGCACCAAGGGAGTTCGCCATGGGCGCCTGGTTATGAGCTCGCCGGGTACGGTTTCACCGCATCGGCACGCTCATTACTGATTGTCCAAGGATCGCCCGGCGCTCCCTGCCAGTCCCGGCGAGCGTTCGCAAAGAACTGGTAGCATGATTATCCAATTCGTAATATTGTATTTCAGTCGCCGAGTCGGCGGTGTGACACCTGTCACATACAAGTCCAGGAGTACTAGCAGAGCATGGTATACCGAAAGGTAGCACGATAGTGAGAATCGTGCGATGACTCAACCTTCACTTTCCATTCTGTACTGGGAAAAGATGGATGCATAGACCATGGATCATCCTCTTGCTGCTTCCTGTAACTCTTCGCCTGCTTGCGGCGCAAGACAATGGTGTCTACGGCCGGATTGCGGTCCCGCAGGGGCAGCGGCACGCATCAAGCGAAAAAGATTCTCAGCCTCTGTCAGGAACTATTGTTGACACCTCTGGTGCGGTGATCGCAGGAGCGACAGTACAGGTTTGGGGCGCAGGCGGTGCGGTACAAAGAACGGCGCGCTCGGAGAGCGATGGCTCCTTCATTATTTCCGGACTCCCGGAGGGCAACTATCGACTCGTGGTATCGAATCCTGGTTTTGAAACGAAGGAGATCCCCGTCGTCATAGGCGCTGGGGTGCTGGCACCGCTGCGCATCTCCCTGGCTGTGAGCGCCCTGAGCACGACCATCAACGTGCAAGGCCGGGCGGATGATCTTGTTGGAATTGCCACGTCCGCCGGCCAGGTAACGGTGGGCGCAGAGGAACTTCAAAATCGCCCGATTCTTCGCTCGGGAGAAATTTTGGAGGCGCTCCCCGGTCTCATCATCACGCAACACGCCGGCGGCGGTAAGGCCAACCAGTATTTTTTGCGCGGTTTCAATCTCGACCACGGCACGGACTTCGCCATTTTTCTGGACGGCATGCCGCTGAACCTGCCCTCGCACGCGCACGGCGAGGGCTACTCGGACATGAACACCGTCATCCCGGAGTTTGTACAGAGGATTGATGCCGAGAAGGGTCCTTACTATGCCAATGTCGGCGACTATGGCTCGGCGGGAAATGCCCAGGTGGTGTATTACAAGACGCTGCCGCAGAACTTCCTCCAGGTCGACGGTGGCATGTACCAGTTTGCCCGGCTCGTTTTCGGCGTATCGCAAAAGCTGGGCAAGGGCTGCTTGCTGTATGGCGGGGAAGCGTATCACGACGGCGGCCCGTGGGTGCATCCGGACAACTATTACAAATTCAATGGCCTTGTAACTTACAGCCAGGGAACCGATGCCAATGGCTTCAGCATCACGACCCGCGCTTACGATGGAGCCCGATGGAACTCGAGCGATCAACTTCCCTACACGGCGATACCCGTCGTCGGTTTCTTCGGCTCACTGAACCCAAACGATGGCGGCAGATCGCAGCGTTACAGCTTGCAAGGCGAATGGCATCACAAAGGCGAAAGTTCGGAAACGTCACTGATGGCCTACGGGTTCTATTACGATCTCAACCTGTTCTCCGATTTTACCTACTATCTGGTCGATCCTTATAAGGGCGACCAGTTCGAACAGCAGGACCGACGCTGGGTGGCTGGATTCGATGCACGCCATACGATTTCCGGCCACTTCTTCGGCCGCAAGACCGAAACCACGTTCGGCATGCAAGTCCGCAACGGTTGGATTCACAATGGGCTTTTCCGGACGGAAGATCGCTTGCGTACGGACAAAACTTTCTATACGGCCAACTATCTGGATGTACCCTCGTTTCTCGATCAGGTCGCGGTTTTGCCCGCGGCCACGGACTTGAATAAATTTACCGAGACGATCGTAAGTCCCTGGGTGACAACCAAGGTCCAGTGGGCGGAGAAATTTCGCTCCATCCTGGCCTTCCGCGGCGACTACGGCGAAGGGGTCATCACCAGCTTTACAAACCCTATCAACCCCAACTTCCCCAACTATCCTGGAAATTTCCCTGCCAACTTCAATCCCAATAGCGGCCAATCGGTCAGCAAGTTCCTGCCCAGCCCCAAAGCAAGTTTGACCGTCGGTCCATGGGCCAATTCCGAGTTCTATGTGCAGGGTGGATTCAGCTACCACACCAACGACGTGCGTGGCTCTAGTCAACTATATGAACCTGTTTCGCCGGACTTTCCTTACTACAATACGCCGACCTACAATCCGACGAACCCGACTAAAATTCCTTTCCTGGTCGCAACCAAAGGCGCGGAAATCGGAGTGCGCACCGCGGCCATCCCACAACTTCAAAGCACGGTCGAGATCTGGTATCTGCACAGTAATTCCGAACTGCTGCAGGATGGCGACACCGGAGGCACGAGTCCCTCGCAACAGTCGAGCAACCGCTACGGCATAGAGGTTGGGAACTATTACACGCCCGCGGAACACCTGGTTTTCGATGCCGACCTTGCGGACTCCCGTGCCATTTTTACCCAAGACGATGCAGACGATTCGACGTTCTATACTTTGACGCCGACGGGCCCTCAACTTTGCGCAAGAAACTCGAATTGCTTTGGGTTGATTCCGACTGGGGGCGGCACCTATCTGCAAAATCCGTACGGCAAAGAAGTACCGGAAGCCGTGCGGTGGGTGGTGGCTGCGGGAGCCACGCTGCAGGATTACAGACGATTCTCGGCGAGTTTGCGCTTGCGCTACTTTGGCCCTCGCCCTTTGACATCGGATGGACTCTATACCTCACCCTCAACCGCGTTGGTCAACCTGGAGGCCAGTTATAAATTCAACAAGAACTGGAGCCTGATGGGCGAAGTTTTGAACTTGCTGAACCGGCGAGATCACGATGTTGACTACGCCTATGTATCGCAGATACTGCCAGCAGCTGAGCTGGGCCTGCCCGCAACCCCGCCAACCACTCTAGCGGGGCAGGAGCTGGTTGCGAATGCAGTGAATGCGAACGCGGCATTCACCAGGGTGATGCACCCGGTCGAACCGGTTCAGGCGCGATTCAGCCTACGTTACAGTTTCGGTCGCTAATGAGAGGCAAGATGGAAAGCAATTGGCCGCTTGAAACATCCGGGCGCGGCTAGTCCTTCTTTTCTTCCTTACTCATCTGCTCCGCCAGATAGTTCTCAATACCCATGTCACTGATGCATTGCAGTTGAGCTTCCAGCCAGTCGATGTGCTCTTCTTCGTCCGTCAAGATTTCTTCCAGAAGCTCGCGGGAGGCATTGTCGGAAGCGTTCACGCAGGTTTCGATGCCGGCATTGAGGCGCTTCACGGCGTCATACTCGACTTGCAGATCGTTCTTTATCTGCTCTTTTACGGTAGGGCCGATATTGATCTTGAAGTAGTCGCTCATGTTGGGTGTGCCATCGAGAAACAGGATGCGCTCCATCAGTTTCTCGGCGTGCGTCATCTCTTCGATCGACTCGCCGCGGGTATGTTTGGCCAGCTTGTAGTAGCCCCAGTTTTCCATCATTTCGGCGTGAAGAAAATATTGATTGATGGCGGTCAGCTCGGCCTTTAACACCTGATTGAGCACGGCAATGACTTTTGGATCACCTTTCATGATTCGCCTCGCAGATGAAGAAGAATGTTTGCTGAGTTGTTCGCAGAAACTATAGCACGGATGAGGTAAGTCGGACGGTGACCGAACTCTTAGGAGGCCGTTTCGGGGCTGGTAGCAGCGACGGCCGGAACTTCGTTCGCAGTACTGGACGATGGAGACTGAGTGGAAGCGGACTTCACCGCACCGTCGACGACTCGATTATTCAAGCAGTAGAGGGCCAACTCGAGGCGGTCAGCGACACCCAGCTTGTCATAAACCTTACGCAGGTAGTTCTTCACGACTTGCTCGGTCGTGCCCACGCGGACGGCAATTTCCTTGTTCTTCATCCCCTGGGTGACGCAGGAGACGATGAGAGATTCCTTGGGTGTCAGCTGGACCTTGGTGCGGGCCGCGCTGCGCGTATTCTGAGTGCGATAAGCCTCGAGCACCCACTGGGTTCCGCGGCTATCGAGCCAAGGCTCGCCTTTGGCCACTTTGCGCAGGCAATCGACTAGAAGCTCGGGCTCGACTTCCCGCGAAACGATGCCATACGCCCCGCGACGGAATAGCTCCAGCGTAAGCTCCTCTTCGGGTTCGGCGGTTACAACCACCAGGCGCAGGTTCGGATTCTGACGCAAGAGTTCAGCGACCGCATCGATTGGATTCGGGGCGAGTGCCGCTTCGAATAACATCACATCGGTAGCAAACTTCTGGGCGGCGGAAAAGGCTTGCGACAAGGTTTCGGCTTGTCCAACCACGCGAACGTCGTCTTCCACCGCAAAGATTTTGCGCAGTCCGGCACGAAAGATGGCCTGGGTGTCGGCCACGATCACACGGATGTATTGGCCGTTGCCGCCTTCCGGCTGGGGTTGCCCGGTATTTTCTTGCACGTGCACTGGACTGCTAGCCATATTTCCTCACCGCTCAGCGGCGGTCGAACTTGTACTCGTCAATGACTACGCCGACGCCATGACGTCCGGCATCGTCAAAATTGCGCACCACGCGGCCTTTGCAATCGAGCCGCACATCGACTTCCGCGCCGACGATGTCAGCGGGAAGTGAAATCGTGAAATCGATCGCCGAACCCACCGGCATGTCGGTCCCTGCAACCTGAAACAGCACTCCATTGGCGGAGATGTTTTCAGTCTCCGTGAAGCTTTCTCCAGTCTTGGATTTCACCGAAACCGGCAGCTTGATGGGAAAGCGCGGCGCACTCTGCATCTCCAGATAGTGGACCTGGCCGGTCTTCGCATCGACTTCTTGTGCTTTCGAGCCCGACGGTGCGTTTTCCGTCCGCGGAGACGTTCCAGGCTGGCCTTTGCCCGCAGATGGGTCATTCGTAGACATTTGCCCGCAGATTACACCTGGGAACCACGTGTGCAAAGTTACGGAAGTCATGGAACGGATAGGCATAAATTATTGAGGGTCATGCACTTGCGGGGAATTTTAGGCAAGGTTCAACGGTCACTGCGCGGACTACAACCAAGCCGTCAGCATTCAGCCATCAGCATTCAGAGAGGGCTCATCCGATGAAAAAACTTTCGAGACCTGCTGGTTTGGCAAAAACCTCAATAGGGGCGTGATTGAGCTGAAACGGATGCCGGCTGGGCTGGTGCGGAAGGCGCAAAGTGATCGCCTGGCGAGCTAGCTCGGTTTCAAGCTCAAGCACTCGGCCCATATCGCTGAATGCTGAGCGCTAGAACTTGGTGACTTCCGTAAAATTGAACCCTCCCACTTTCATCGCCGGAACCACCATGTCGAACGATTCTTCGCCGCTGGCGCGGACCGGGGTGCCCATCGTTTCGACATTCGACAGCATGTGGATCAAGCTTTCATTGAAGCGGAAGTTGCGCACGCCGCCGCGAATCTTTCCGCCTTCGATCAAAAACGTGCCGTCGCGGGTCATGCCAGTGAGAATTTTTTCGTAAGGATCGACTTCGCGGATGTACCAAAGCCGGGTGACCAGGATTCCGTGCTCGGTCAAGGAGATCATTTGCTCGATCGTCTGTGGCTGCCCGGGCGCACCGAAGACGATGTTCATTGGGGCTTCGCCAATTTCGTTGGGGATAGGGAATCCGTGCCCGGTGGGGCCGATAGGACCGACTTTATCCTTGTATTCGGATTGCTTCATGCGCGCTGCAGTTCCGCGCGCATAGACGAGGCGCTTGACCACGCCGTTCTCGACAAGTTGGACTTTCTCTCGCGGCACGCCTTCGCCATCGAACGGCGAGCCGGATTGTAGAGGATGGGCGACGTCATCCCAGATATTGATATTTGCCCCGAAAACTTGTTTGCCCACGCGGTCATTCAAGAACGAGCGCTGATCGAGCACCGCCATGCCGCCGAAGTCGTAGAACATGAAGCCGACGATATCGAGGACGGCAGCAGGCTCGAGAATGACAGTGTATTTTCCCGCAGGGATTTCGCGCGGCTGCACCGATTCACGGGCTTTTCGCGCGGCAGTTTCGGCGAGTGCGACGGCGTCAAGATTCGTGACATTGGGCGAATTGGCTTTTTGCCAACCCGAGGCGTCCGCGCCAAGCATGGTGATGGAAATTTCGGAGGAAGTTTGCGTGTGCCATGCAAAGAGACCGCAGGAGTTGAAAATTCCCTCGGCGGACTCCGAGTTCGCGAAGATGCCGGCTGTGGTGAGCTTGTTTTTCTCTGCGATAGCGACAATTTTCTTGACCGTATCCGAGCGTTGCTCGGGGGTAAGTTCGGCGGATTGAGGAAAATATCTTTGCGGAATGCTTTCGCGGGCGAGGGCGCCCGCGCGACACGGCAGCAGATCCGGATCGGGATGCTGTACTTTGGCCAGGCTTTCGGATGCCTGGACCACGCGCTTTAGGCTGTCCTGGTCAAGTTTGTTTGTGGTCGCGCGAGCCGTGCGCTGTCCGAAGGCCGTTCTGACGGAGACGACGACATTCTCTTCGGCAACATTTTGGTGAATGATGTTATTGGCAAAGCGTGTGAGCGCGTTCTTCGTGGCGTAGAAGATAACTTCGAGTTCGTCAGCGGAAGCATAGCTCTTCAGCTTGGAGAAGATGTCGGTCGCCTGGTCTCGATTGAGCATTCAACACTCTGCAATAAGCGGTTCGAAGTCCGTTGGTTCTCTAACTTCCCCTGTGCCTCGTGGTTAAGCGGTTCCCCGATATGCGCTTCCAACCTTTACATTTCGAAATCGTGCTGGTGATGCGCCATGTCCCGTGCCCATCACCTGCTGCGGCTGGCCTTTGCCACAATTCGGAATGCCCCACAGCACCCACTGGTCGCGCGAGCAGATGGCGTCCATGGAATTCCAAAAATCAGTGGTGATCCCGGAATACGAAGGATTTCTTAACATCCGCGTGCGCTTGCCGTTCTTAATTTCCCATCCCAGCTCGCAACCGAATTGAAAGTTGTAACGCTTGTCATCAATCGACCACGAACGGTTGGTCTCCATGTAAATGCCGTTGTCGGTGCCGGAGATGAGTTGCTCACGCGTGAGCGGCTTTTCGCCTGGAAGAATGCTGACGTTGGTCATGCGAATAATTGGCAGACGGTTCCAGCCTTCGGCACGAAGCGTTCCACCAGATCGATCCAAGCCGATTGCCGGCGCAGTCTCGCGCGAGCTCAGATAGCCGGTGAACAGACCATTGGTAATGATCGGCGTGCACTGCGCCGGCACGCCTTCATCGTCGAAGGCGAATGTACCGAGACCAGGCCCATGCTCTTGACGCGCGTCCGCGACGATGTTGACCAGATCGCTGCCATAGCGCAGCCTGCGTAGATTGTCGAGGGTGAGAAACGACATGCCGGCGAAGTTCGCTTCCATGCCCAGCACGCGGTCGAGTTCAATCGGATGCCCAACGGATTCGTGAATCTGCAAACCGAGCTGCGCGCCATCCAAAATAATGTCGAAGGCACCCTCCGGACACTGATCGGCTTTGAGCAGGGCCACTGCTTCCTCGCCAACACGCCGGGCGTTCTCGATCAATTTCAATTCATGAACCAGTTCGTATCCCTTGTTCTGCCACTGTCCGCCGTAAGAGGTTGGGTAAGAGCGCTTCTGAATTTCGCTTCCGGCGAACGCGTAGGCGGCGAATCCCGCGCCGGTGGTGTATTTCGTCTGATGGATGTTTGATCCCTCGGAGGAAACAAACCACTGTTCATCGCGGCGGAAGTTCAGGTTGGTCTCGGCTAAGGTGACTCCTGTCACGGATCGTAACTCGGCATCGACCTTCAGGAGCAAATCGAGATTCTGCTCCACTGAAATCGTGAACGGATCGACCTGGATGGGCGTTGACCACTCGGCGGTTGCGGGTTTTTCGGGCGAGAGCTTCACGTCGTGTTGCTTCACCTTAGCGGAAGCTTTGGCGATAGCGACAGCTTTGGCGGCGGTGGCTTCAATGGCAGATTTGCTGAGATCGTCGGAGGCGGCGAATCCCCAGGCGCCGTCGGCTATGACGCGGATGCCAATACCGAGCGATTCTGCGTCCGAAGCGGTGCCAACCTTGCCGTTCTTGGTAGAAAGTGCGCGGCTGCGGTCGTCGGCAATGCGGGCGTCGGCATAGGAAGCACCACGCAATGCTGCGACGTTCAGCGCGAGGGAAGCGAGGTCTTGCATCAGTTACTCCAATCTACCACGTACCCAACAGCCCTTTGCCCTCACCCCCCACTGTGACCTGCCTCACTGACCCTTGCGAGTACCGAAGACTCCAATAGTCGGTTGGGCGATTGTGGGCCGAGGGAGAACTCCGTCGGCCAAGGAGACCATTCATGGCAACACTCGTTTTGGATAAAAAAGCCGATCTGGCAGGACCGGGGATTGGCGATTACAAAGAACTGGAAAAAATTCTGCCGCGCGATTATCACTCTCTGCTCACGCCGCGCGAGACACAGCAAGCCATTTTTCATGTGAAGCGGTATATCGAAGACAATCTTTGCCGCGAGCTGAATTTGATGATGGTCGAGGTGCCGCTGATTGTCGATGTCGAAAGCGGTGTTAATGACATGCTCGATCGCGATGGCTCGCGCACTCCGATCCAGTTCCATATTGCGAATGACCGCAATGTGCACCCCGTCGATGCGCAGGTGGTGCAGGCCGCGACGAAATGGAAACGGGTTGCGCTCAAGCAGTTCGATTGCCGCGTGGGCGAAGGCATCTGCACCGACATGCGTGCCGTGCGCAAGGATTATTTCCTCGATCACGATCATTCTGCCTACGTCGATCAGTGGGATTGGGAGCGCGTGGTCATTGCGGAGCAGAGGAACCTGGATTTTATGAAAGGGATTGTTAGGAAAATTTGGAAGGTTCTGGTCGGGGCCGAGAAATTTGCGCAGGAGCTCTTCCCGCAGCTTAACGATTATCGTTATCCCAATTTGCCGGAAGAGTTGACCTTCCTCCATGCTGAAGAAATTCTCGACATGTATCCCGATCTGCCGCGCAAGCAGCGGGAGACGGAAGTGCTGCAGAAGTACCCGGCGGTTTTCATTGTCGGAATTGGCTGGCCGTTGAAAGATGGTTATCCGCACGAGATGCGGGCGGCCGACTATGACGATTGGGTCACCGACACGCACGAGGAGACCGGCAAGGACACGCATGGTCTGAATGGCGACATCCTTGTATGGAACCATGTGACCAAGCGCCGCCACGAACTGACGTCGATGGGCATTCGTGTGACGGCGGAGACTCTGAAGAAGCAACTGCAGATGTCGAAACAGCTCGATTTCATGAATCTTCCGTATCATCAGGGGATTCTGAATCACACCCTGCCGCTCTCGATTGGCGGCGGCATCGGGCAATCGCGGACACTGATGCAGCTTTTGCGCAAAGCGCATCTAGGGGAAGTCAGTGCCACCGTTTGGCCGAAGATCCTGAAGGAAATGTGTGCCAAGAGAAATATCTTCGTGATCGAATAGCAATTAACACTTAGTGCCCCCATCTTTTCCGTGGCGGAAGGATGGGGTTTTTCTCTTTGACAGAGGGAGTCTTCAGTTTTCTTCCGGCGGCAACTCGAAGTCGATCAAATTTCCGCGGAAGCCGCGAGTTTTGATGGCACCGAACAGAATTCCCACTCCCATCCAGATGGCGCCGACAATTTTGGCGGGGCGGCTGAGGTTCAGCCAGAGCAGAAGGCAGATGAGGAATCCCAGGAGCGGCGGGAAAAAATTCGTGAGCCTTTTTTCGTTGGAACGAACGAAATAGCGGACGAATGCCGCTAAGTTGACGCCCATGAATGCGATGAGAGCGCCGAAATTCAGCATTTCGGCGCCGAGGCCGTAGCTGATGATGAAGGCGCCGATCAGAGCGATCACGCCCACGAAGATGACGTTGTTACGCGGCACATGACGGTGGGGATCCACGGCGCCAAAGAATTTCTCCGGTAAAGCTTTGCTACGGCCCATTCCGTACAGAAGACGAGCGGCGCCAAGTTGCGCGCCAAGGCCGGAGCCGAAGTTGGCGACCAGCAAGGTGAATCCGAGGATGACGAACATCGGCGCCCAGGCGCGCCCCGCGATGAAGGTGAAGGCAGTGTCGAGATCGGGAAAGGGCTGAGTGGCCGGCCAGATCAGCTGTGCGCCGTAGACTTCGAACGCCGACAAAATGCCGATCACAAAACAGGTGAGAACCGTAGCCAGCAAAATGTTGCGGCGCGGGTTTTCGGCTTCTTCGGAAAGCGTCGAGATTCCGTCGAAACCGATGTAGGTAAGCACGGCGATGGAAGTGCCACCCAGAACGGCTCTGGTATCCCAAAGTTGGGGATCGTAGAAGGGACGGGTGAAAAAACCGGCGCCGTCATGGGGGTGGCCGAAGATGTACCGCGCTGCAGTCACGAAAAATATCACAATCACCACGCCCATGCCCACTGCCAAGCCCGTATTTACGCGAGCTGAGGTCTTGACTCCTTGAATGTTCAGGCCGGTGATCACCAGAAAAAAGAAGATCGCCCATCCCCAGTAAGGGATGCCGGGCGCAAAAACGTGGGCCTGCTGGCTGCACCAGATAATGCAGATCATCGGATTGAGCATGTAATCCATGACCATGCTCCAGCCGGTGACATAGCCGAGCGCAGGATTAATCTCCTGCCCCACGTAGGTGAAGGCTGAACCGGCGCTGGGATAGGCGCGCGCCATGCGGCCATAGCTGATCGCGGTGAACAGCATGGCAACCATGGCAATCAGGATGGTCGTCACCACGTGGCCGCGGCCGCGATCGCTGAGCACGCCAAACACCGACATTGGCGCCACCGGCTGAATCACGATGACGCCGTAGAGAATCAGGTCCCAAAGTGTGAGCGTGCGTCGCAGGCGAACGGGAGCAGAAGTGGTGTTGACCGTAGATTCCATCTCGGCGTATTGAATTATGCTACGGCGACGCTGTCAATACTAAAACGATTTTTTCGCAGTGATGAAGTAACCCTCGCAGTGTGATCTAGACGCGTCTGTTATTTGCTGGCAGCGGATTATAATGGCCTGCTATGAAGATCAATCCTCTGACCGACAAAGAGTGCTCCGATTTTGTGTCGCGAATCTCGCTGGGACGGCTGGGCTGCGCACTTGATAATCAGCCTTACGTCCTGCCGATTTATTTTGCGCACGATGGCGATAACATCTACGGTCTCGCGACGTTTGGACAAAAAATCGAGTGGATGCGCGCGAATCCGAAGGTTTGTGTGCAAGTGGACGAGATCCGCAGCGAGGGACGTTGGACGAGCGTCATCCTTAATGGCCAATATCAGGAGTTGCCCGAGCCCGAATTTGCTGAAGAACGAGCTCGTGCTCGGCAATTATTGGAGAAACGGCATCGCTGGTGGCTGAACGCCATGGGGGAGCGCTTGATGAAGTCGAGCGATCACCTGGTTGAGCCACTCTTTTTCCGCGTCAAAATTGATTCGATGAGCGGGCTTCGCGCCGGGGACGATGGCGAGTAAGTTTCTATGCCGTCATCAGGCCTTCGAGATCAAGGAAAAACATCCCAGCCGAAGGCGCGGCGATAGGTAATTCATCCGTTCTCTCCCGGTGACCAGTCTCAGAGTGATTGCGCTATGTTGGATCTTGCCTTAATTCAATCTGTTGCTCTGCAGATGATGGAACGCGATGAAGTAATGCTCGGAGACAAGACGGTCAAGGTTGAGCGGACCAGTTATCAGAGGCTGAAGACGGTGACGTTTAAGATCGGCTGCCGCGAATACCAGGCGATCGAACAGAATGCGGACAAACCGAGCCAGTGGGGCAGCCTGGCACGCGAAGGACACAAAGTTGTGCAGGTCCGGGAGAGGGTTACCGGAAAGTATGTGGCGGTTGTAGTTGATGGCACCGTCCGGGAATATGAACGGCGATGACGCGCAGTTACTTTGCAAGGTCGAACTTCACAATCAACCCTTTAGGGCCGACAGCGATGGCTTTGTTGGGAGCGTAAAAGGTAACGGCATTGAGATTCAAATCCCAAACCTCCTCCCAGGACTTGTCGGTGATCCCGCGCGCGAAGGCCGCGTGAGCGGAGCCGACGGCGATGAAAGCGTGATCGGCAGGAGTTTTTGAGATGCTGATTGCCGAAACGTACGATTGGGGTGAAATGGGAGCCAGTTTCCAGGTTCGTCCGCCGTCGCTGGTGAAGGCCAAATTCTCGCCGTTTTGCGCAGGTTGTTTGTAATCCCCGCCCGCGATGACGCCATGCAATTCATCTTGGAAGGCAATCGAGAAAATCCCTGAAGAGTCGTTGCCATGTTTGATTGGTGTGTCAAAGACTTCCCAGGTCTTGCCAGAGTTCGCCGAATGGAAGACACGCGCGGCACCGCCGGAAGCGAACCAGACATTGGTTTTTCCGTGCACGACGACGCAGGTCCCGCTGGCGGCGAAAGCGCCCTCGCCGGGCAGAGCCGTGGGCCCCGGTATGGCGTCCCAATTCTTGCCGCCGTCTTCAGTAGTGATTAGTTCGAATTTCCCGTCCACCGGATCGCCGATCACAATGCCGTGATCGCGATCCCAAAAAGCCGTGCAATCGAAAAAGCCTTTGGGATTTTTGTTGGTGAATTGAAGACCCCAGGATTTCCCGCCGTCGGTCGTCTTGTAAATGCGCGATTGCTCTCCGGGGCCAATGCTAAGCAGATAGGCGAGGTCTGCATCAAAGGCCTCGACGTCGCGGAAGTCGAGGGTTTCAGCTCCAGGAACCTGCCTAACCAGCCATGAGTTGCCCCCATCAATCGAGCGCAGATATGCGCCGTGAGCGCCGCTTGCCCAAATGACTTGGCTCGACGGAGCACTCAATCCGCGAAGGCTTTCCTCGCTGTTACTTTTCTGAACAGAATAAGTCTGGGCAAAGAGTGAAGAAGCGAGCAAGAGGAAGAAGAGAGAAGAACGCATATTTCGGATGGATGCCGGATCGCTACTACTGCTCATGAAACTCGGCAAACGCTCCAACCTTCCCATAGTAGAGCCGGATGCTGCAGACTTTTGGACCGGTGTGCGCGAATGACACTAGCAGTTGTTTGTCAGGCGAATTCACTTCTCCCAATTCCATGGGAGCGCGAGCCAGATCCTGCTTTTCGTCGTAGGCCGAGTTTGCGTTGACATTCTTGTTCACGATCAAGGTCCACTCTTTTTTATTCGGAATCACATAAACGCCATAGGCGCCTGCTGGAACCGCCGCATTGTTCAAGGTCAGCGCCGCTCCGGCGAATAGCGTCATCGCAGATCCACCGGGCATCCACACCCGGCCGTTGTGCGGCTCGTCTTTGGAAGTGGCGGCGGCATTGCTGTAGCGCAAGCTGATTTCCTGGCCGTCATCGAAGTCGCAATAGGCCGTAGCTCGATTGTCTTCTGAAGTGGGGGCGTTTTGAGGGAAGGCGAAATGACTGAGAAGCACGACACAGATTGCCAGCATGCGCATGTGTGACGCCTCCAGCATGATGTCTTTGCAAAGGAATGCGAAACGATTGTATTGTACTTCGACTGGGCGGGCGATGCGAATTTTTGCTGCTGCGGCGTTTTGAATGGGCTGAAAACCCCGATTGGACTTGGTCTTCGGTAATGTTCCGTAGCGATGTCAGGGTTGCTACCGTCATAGGCGGAAGGGAAGGTCTCTCTATGGCGAATACATCGAAGCCGGCGTCTCGACTGAAATGTCTTTACTGCGAAGGCGATGCAGAGGCACTGAACGCACACGTGGCTACTTTGCAAAAGGCAGGCCACCAGGTGGAAACGGCTGAGGGCCGCAAAGCGGTGGAAGAGGCGCTGCGGAAGTCGGCTTACGAACTGATTATTCTCGGCCCCACTCTTTCGAAGAATGACCGCCATCACCTGCCTTACATGGTCAAGAAGGTGAGTTCGACGACTCGCGTGCTGGTCATGCATACCGATGGCGAGCGGCACCATTACGTCGATGCAAATCTCGATACCGGCTGCACCATGGAAGACGTGGTGGCGAAGATTGCAGCGATGTGGCCGAAAGCTCAGGCAGCGGCCGCCGCGGCTGGAAGATAGAAGACAGTTCTCGGCTGGTCTCGATTCTCGGCTTTGCGACGGGCGGCCTTACGGCCGCCCTTTCACTCAGGTACCTCTTCCGATAAGAATCAAGAAAATAAAATGTGGGAAGCCGGGGTTGTCTTGACTACGAAACTCGCGAGTTTCGTCGGGTACATACAGACAAAGTGGAAATACACGGCTCCGCGTGCATAACATTCGTTAGAATAACGGCGAGTTCATTTTTCGGAACCGCCCATGACCGATCATCGTTCTAATCAGATCTATGTCACGCTGACTGGCCTGCCGCTTTCTTTTCATCTGCAGTGGCCGTTTCACAAGTCGACCTCGGGAGCGGACTTTTTTGTGCTCCATGGAGACGTCCATCTGGAAAATTCCAACGCACTGCACGCTCTGGTCGCGGTGAATTTGTCGGCCACGGTGCAGGAAGTAATGCCTTCGCTCGATCCAAAGGATGTGGAAGGGCCGGTAATCAATACGCTGCGCAAGGAAGTAGACCGGCGACAGTTGGAGTTCTTGAAATCCAGCAAACTGGTGCCAGTGCAGTTTTCCAGCCGGCATTACGACTTCAAACGCAGCAAGTGGGTGTTTGGCAAGGCGAGCGATCAGGATGTGGAGCTGCTTTTGGCGCGAAAAATTTATTGGCAGTCGCGACTGAAAAACGAGAAAACGTGGCTGGGAGACCCGACTGAGGCGCTGTACGTGGAAGCAACGGTCGAGCACTGCATGGAAATTGCTCGAAAGTTGGAGGCGCAAGGCGCAATTCAGATCGAGGGCGACTCGGCCCGCGCGACTTCTTCGTTGCTGGCACAGGGTGCGAAGTTCGAATCTGACATGCGAACCGCATTAGAAGCGCTGGAAGAGAAACACGCTTTCGAGCGGGGTTAGACGCGCCGGGAAGAGCAAGAGCTTAAAACGCAAAGGGTGCAGAGAAACGTCGCCGGGGGCGCAAAGTTCGCATCCCATGATTCAGCCGTGTATCATTCCGCTTTCATGGCATCGATCATCTGAAACAACTGCGAGCGGTCGACCACTTCCACGAAGGGCTTGCCCTGGGTCTTGTTGCTGACGACGTAGATCGTGGGAGTGTGTTCGAGATGAATCGACTTGCCAAGATCGCGATCGGCGGTAACCTCTCCGGCGAGCTTGCCTTGGGGGTCGACCACAAATGGAAGATCGACTTTATGGTCGGTAGCAAACTTCTCTGAAAAAGAGCGCAGATTTTCGGCCGTGATTTCCGGCTGGTGCTGAAAAATGTAATCGCGATATTGATTGCCTAACTGCTTGGAGTGGGTGTCGAAGTAACGAGCGATGACAGCCGCATCGAACGACCACTTGTGAAAAGGCAGTGGGAAGTCATGAAGGACGAGGGGAATCTTGTAGGTTTTCGCTGCATCCTCGAGCAACGGCATCGCACGGCGGCAGTCCGGACACTCTAGATCTTCAAAGACGACGATTCCAACTTGCGCGCCTTTTGGCGGGCGCAGCACCGGGTTTACGTCTTCCTGCGCAGAAACAAGACCGGCTACAAACAGCACCAACACGACGATGACCGAAGCTCTTTTCATAATGATTGGGTCCAGCGGATGGAACTACCGTTATGGTAAACGAATTCGCGGAGTCTCACCACTGAGGCTTAAAGCAGGGTCAACTGCCGCCGTTCCAGGGCGAGCAATTTTTCCTTTATCGGCAAGCCGCCGCCGTACCCGGTGAGTTTGCCGTTGCTGCCGATGACGCGATGGCAAGGAATGATGATCGGAATCGGATTGGAGCCATTGGCTAGGCCGACGGCGCGGCAGGCGTTGGGATTTCCGATGCGGCGGGCAAGCTCGCCATAAGACGTGGTCTCGCCATAAGGAATCTCGCAGAGACGGCGCCAGACTTCGAGCTGAAAGGGAGTGCCTTCGGGAGCGAGCCGGAGATCGAAGGTTTCCAATTTTCCTGCGAAATAAGAATGAAGCTGGCGGATGGTGTCTTTGAGTGGCGCGGCGTTTTCTTTCCACTCGGCCTTGGGCTGCGCGTGATGACGGCCGTTGACGAACAGGATTTCGCGCAGGCCAGTGTCGTCAGCGGCGAGGAGCAAGAGACCAAGCGGACTGTCGATCTGCGTGTAGCTGATGACCGTCTTCGATGTAGGCGCGGGCGTCCTCGCCCGTGCGCTTGCGGACGTATTCATCACAATACCTCCGCCTGTTCCCGCCGCCGCCCTTGGATTTCGATGTAAACATTCACCAGCGAGACGGCCGCTGGGGTCACGCCCGGAATGCGCGACGCATGGCCCAGCGTGCGTGGGCGGATTTTGATCAGCGTCTCTTGCATTTCGCGGGAGAGACCGCTGACCGAGCGGTAGTCGAACCACTCAGGGATATTGCGCTGCTCGGCTTTTTTCAAACGATCGATAGCGCGTTGTTGCTGCTGCAAGTAGCCTTCATACTTGATTTCGGTTTCGACGGACTTCAGTTCGTTGCGGACTTGGGATGAGAAGCTCGGCGCGGATTCACGCGGATTATCGCACATTGCATCTCGGAAAAATGCGGGATCGAGTTCTTGCAGGATCGGAGAGAGTTGTTCGATGGTGATTTCGGGACGCTTAAGCAGTTGAGCGAGGGTTTGGCCGAGGGCTGAGGAGAGATCAGGAACTGCAAGTCCGTCGACTAGGTTCAGCTGCGCCTCACTTCGCTCTGGATGACAAGTATTCAGCATGTTGCTGGTTAGCTTGGTATGTTGGAGCAGACGCTTCATGCCTGCCAGACGCTCTTGCTTGTCCTCGAAATTAGACCAGGCGTCGTCATCGATCAAGCCAACGCGTCGGCCGTGAGGGGTGAGGCGGCGATCAGCGTTGTCAATGCGCAGGTGCAAGCGAAACTCAGCGCGCGAAGTAAACATGCGATAGGGCTCGTTCGTGCCCTTGGAAATCAGATCATCAATGAGTATCGCCGTGTAGCCCTCCGTTCGATCGAGGATCAGCGGAGTCTCGTTCTTCACTTTGAGAGCAGCGTTGATTCCCGCCATCAAGCCCTGGCAAGCGGCCTCTTCATAGCCGGACGTGCCGTTGATCTGGCCTGCGAGAAAGAGACCTGAGATCTTTTTGGTTTCAAGGGTGCGCTCCAGTTCTGTCGGATCGATGGAATCGTACTCAATGGCATAGCCGGGGCGGAGCATTTCAGCGTTCTCGAGGCCAGGGATCGATTTCAGAATCGCGAGCTGCACTTCCACTGGCAAGGACGTGCTCATGCCATTGACGTAGATTTCGTGCGTGTTCAGGCCTTCAGGCTCAAGGAAGAGCTGATGGGTGATCTTGTCAGGAAATTTGACAATCTTGTCCTCGATCGATGGGCAGTACCGCGGGCCGATAGATTTAATCTGGCCGGAATACATGGGCGAGCGATGAACGTTTTCACGGATGATGCGGTGAGTTTCCTCTGTGGTCCAGGCAATGTAGCAGGGAATTTGTGAGTCATGATGCGTGACACGGCGGGTGCGAAAGCTGAACGGAGTGGGGTCGGGATCGCCGGGTTGAAGCTGGAAGCGCGACCAGTCGATGGTGCGGCCATCGAGGCGAGGCGGAGTGCCGGTTTTGAGGCGGCATCCGCGCAGGCCGAGTTGCTTGAGCGCTTCGCCTAGGAGAACAGCCGGCGGCTCGCCGGAGCGTCCGGCAGGGTATTGCTGCTCACCGCAGTGAATAAGGCCGTTGAGGAATGTGCCCGTGGTGATGACGACAGCGAAAGCGCCGACGGTGCGCCCGTCGCGCAGGCGAATGCCGCGGCAGATGCGGGAAGGCTCGTTGGTCCTTGGTTGTTGGTCGTTGGCAAAAGCAGATTCCTCGTCGCTTCGCTCCTCGGAATCACAAATCGAAGGGTTAGCCGACGACCGGCGACCAACCACCGCCGACGCTTCCAAAATCAAATCCGCCACTTCGGCTTGCTTGATCTTGAGATTCGGTTGCGATTCGAGGACTTCGCGCATTTTGAGGCGATAGGCTTGCTTGTCGCACTGGGCGCGAGGCGACCAGACAGCTGGGCCGCGAGAAGTGTTGAGCAGGCGAAACTGGATGCCGACCGCATCGGTGATTTCGCCCATGATTCCCCCGAGGGCATCAACTTCCCGGACAAGATGCCCCTTGGCGATGCCGCCGACGGCAGGGTTGCAGGACATCTGTGCGATGAGGTCGACGTTGAGGGTGAAGAGCGCGGTCTTCAGGCCCATGCGCGCTGCGGCCATGGCGGCCTCGCATCCAGCGTGGCCTGCGCCAACGACAACAACGTCGAATTGTTCGGTGAACTGCCCCACAGCCTTATTCTAGCGGGGCCCAAAGAACAGCGCCACGGATTACTCGGATCCTCACCGATAAATCGAAAGATTTGGTTTATCCGTGTTCATCCGCGAAAATCCGTGGCAAATTAGACTTTTGATTTTGCCGGCTGCTTGGCCGCCGTATGCCGGCTGACTTCGAATTTCATCCTTCCAGAACGCTTGTCAGCGTCGACGATGATGTGGTCACCGTGCAGAACCTCGCCGTCGAGGATCTTCAGCGCGAGCGGATCCTGGATCAGCTTCTGTATAGCGCGCTTCAACGGCCGGGCCCCGAAATTTGGATCGAATCCCTGGGTGAACAGCAAGTCCTTGGCCGAATCTGTAAGTTCGAGCGAAATCTTGCGCTCGGCCAGCAAACGGCGCACATCTTCGAGCCGCAGTTCGATGATCTTGACCAACTGCTCTTTGCCGAGTGGGTTGAAGATAATGATGTCGTCCACGCGGTTCAGGAATTCGGGCTTGAAGTGCGAGTGCAATGCGTTCATCACCTGCTTCGAAGCCTCGTCGAATTCTTCTTTCGAACGCAAGCCTTCGGCTTGCAGGAATGATGAGCCGATATTCGAGGTCATGATAAGCACGGTGTTACGAAAATCGACAGTGCGGCCTTTGCCGTCGGTTAGGCGGCCGTCGTCCATGATCTGTAGAAAAATGTTGAAGACGTCGGGATGTGCTTTCTCGATTTCGTCAAAAAGAATGACAGCATAGGGATGGCGGCGAACCTGCTCGGTGAGCTGACCACCTTCTTCGTAGCCGACGTATCCCGGGGGTGCGCCGATTAGGCGGGAAACGGCGTGCTTCTCCATGTACTCGGACATGTCGATGCGAATGAGAGCGCGTTCGTCGTCAAATAGAAATTCGGCGAGAGCACGAGCGAGTTCGGTTTTGCCGACGCCGGTGGGCCCGAGAAAAATGAACGAACCGATCGGCCGCTTAGGATCGCTCAGACCGGCGCGGGAACGGCGGACCGCGTTAGAAACGCGTTCGAGCGCGGCATCCTGGCCAACCACACGCTGGCGCAGGCGATCTTCCATGTTGACCAGCTTTTTGACTTCGCCTTCCAGCATCTTGCTGACGGGAATGCCGGTCCACTTGGAAACGATTCGCGCGACGTCTTCTTCGTCCACTTCTTCTTTCAACATGCGCGTCTTGCCCTTGCCGTCCATTTGCTTGGTCAGCTTGGCCAGTTCTTCCTCGGTCTGGCGGAGAAGGCCGTAGCGAATTTCGGCGACCCGTTGCAGATTGCCTTTGCGCTCTTCCGATTGCTCTTCGATTTTGAGGTGCTCGATCTTTTCCTTGAGCTGGCGCTGCCGGGCTATCAGATCTTTTTCTTTTTGCCAGGTCGCTTTCAGACCGGTCGATTGTTCGCGGATCCCCGCAAGCTCTCTGTCGATGGCAGCGAGCCGCTCTTTCGAGTTAGGGTCGTCTTCTTTTTTCAGCGCCTGTTTTTCGATTTCTAGCTGCATGGCGCGGCGCTCAAGCTGGTCGATTTCCGTGGGCATGGAGTCGATCTGGATGCGGAGCGATGCGGCAGCTTCGTCGATCAGGTCGATGGCCTTATCGGGCAGAAAACGATCGGAGATATAACGATGTGAAAGCGTGGCCGCGGCAACGATGGCCGAATCTTTAATGCGGACGCCGTGATGGACCTCGTACTTTTCCTTCAGGCCGCGGAGAATTGCGATCGTGTCTTCGACATTTGGTTCGCCGACAAACACAATCTGGAAGCGGCGCTCGAGGGCGGCATCTTTCTCGATGTACTTGCGGTATTCGTTCAACGTAGTTGCGCCGATTGCGCGCAGCTCACCGCGGGCCAGCGCGGGCTTGAGCATGTTGGAGGCGTCGATTGCGCCTTCCGCGGCACCAGCGCCGACGAGCGTATGCAGTTCGTCGATGAACAGGATGACCTGGCCATTGGAGTCTTCGATTTCTTTGAGCACGGCCTTGAGGCGGTCTTCAAATTCACCGCGATATTTCGCGCCGGCGAGCATGGCGCCGAGATCGAGCGCGACCACGCGCTTGTTCTTTAGAACTTCAGGAACATCGCCGGAGATGATCCGCTGGGCGAGGCCTTCGACGATGGCGGTCTTGCCGACACCGGGCTCGCCTATGAGAACCGGATTATTCTTCGTGCGCCGGGAAAGAACCTGGACTACACGGCGGATCTCCTCGTCACGTCCGATAACCGGATCGAGCTTGCCGCGACGTGCCTGCTCGGTGAGATCCCGGGCATAGCGCTCCAATGCTTGATACTTTGCCTCGGGATTCTGGTCAGTAACTTTCTGTGAGCCGCGAACCGTGGTAAGGGCCTTCAAAATTGCGTCGTAGGTTGCGCCGTGGCGTGACAGAATTTCTTGCGCGGCATCGCGCTTGAGGTGCGTGATGGCAAGCAGAAGATGCTCGGTCGAGACGTACTCGTCCTTGAAATTCGAAGCCTCTTTGAAAGCTCGCTCCAGAAGTTGGTTAGCTGCCTGCGAGAGTCCGGCTTGGGCGGCGCCGCCAGAGACTTTTGGTAACTGCTCGATGGCCTGATACGTCTCGTGCAGAACGGCCTGACCGCCGACGCCGATCTTTTCAAGGATCGGACCAACAATTCCTTCTTTGTCTTCCGACAGCGCGGCGAGGATGTGCACGGGCAGCAGCTCGGGATTGCCGTTCTCGGACGCGAGTTCGTTCGCGCGCTGAACTGCTTCTTGCGCTTTTACTGTGAATTTGTCCCAACGAATGGGCATGGAAACTCCAATCTGTAGTGCCAAAGAGCACTTAGCACTTGGCACTTAGCATTTAGCAGTCAGCGGCCTGTGCTCGCTGAATGCTAAGTCTTAACTGCTAAGGGCTAAAAGTGAACGGGAGGCGGTCACCTCTGCCACCTCCCGTTTAGTTTACGCTGTCGGGTTTCGCTCGACTCGGCGGACAGGAATGTCCGCCCCACACGTGCAGTGCTCTTACGCGGCGCTCTTGGCGCCTTTCGCTTCGAGGGTCTTCTCGCCGCCGACGTTGACCTTGATCTGCTTCGGCTTGGCTTCCGCCTTCTTAGCCAGCTTGATCTTCAGAACGCCCTTCTCGTAATTCGCCGAAACGTTCTCGGTGTCCACGGTGTTGGGCAGGGTGAAAGAACGAGTGAAGCTGCCATACTGCCGCTCCACGCGGCGATAGTTCTCTTCTTTCTCTTCCTTCTCGAACTTGCGCTCGCCGTGCACGGTCAGAGTATGGTTCTCTACGCGCACGTCGATGTCTTTCTCGTCCACCCCCGGGACTTCGATCTTCAGGGTCACGTTATGCTCGTCTTCATAGACGTCGACAGCAGGAGCGAAAGAGCTGGTGGTCAGCGATTCCTCGCGGCCGTCAAACGAATCCCGAAACAGCCGGTTCATGCGGTCCTGCAAAGTGGTGAACTCACGGAATGGTTCCCAACGGGTCAAAACGGTCATTGCTAGATCCTCCTTCAGAAATTGTGTTTTGGTTGATGGCTTCTTGCCACTAAGATTGGATGCTTAGTTAGCATAAACGAAGCATAAAACATGAGTGTGTTATTGTCAAGTACAAATACATTTTTAATATCAGTAACTTACACTTGCAATGACACACTTTAGATAGGCAGTTTCGGGCACGTTCAATAGAATTGGATGATCCTTGCCTTGAGTACGGCTTTCGAGAATACGCAGGTTCTTGTGGACGTCGCGGGCGGATTCGGCCAGTATTTCCAGAAAATCAGCTTGGCTTACGTGATACGAGCAGGAGCAGCTAACCAGGACACCCTCCGGGCGAAGCATCTTCATCGCCCGTAGATTCAGCTCTTTATAGCCTCGCAGAGCCGCCTCAAGATCGCGCTTGCCCTTGGCAAAGGCCGGCGGGTCGAGGACGATGGTGTCGTATTGACGGCCCGCGGTAGCGTAGTCGCGCAGCAGGTCAAACGCGTTGGCTTCGATCCACTCGATCTCTTTGCCATTCAGCACAGCATTGCGATCGGCGACTTCGAGTGCAGGCCGGGAACTGTCAACTCCGGTGACTTGCTCGCAGGTGCCTGCAAGGTGCAAGGCGAAGCCGCCCTGATAACAAAAGACGTCCAGCGCTTGGCCGTGAGCGTATTGGGCCGCGGCAGCATAGTTTTCTCGCTGATCGAGAAACGCGCCGGTTTTCTGCCCCTCGGCGAAGTCGTAATGAAAGCGGACGCCGTTCATCGAAAAGACCGTGCTGGTCTTTTCTCCTTGCAGCAAACTGGATTGGCGACTTGGAAGCTGCTCCAGTTCGCGAATCTTGGAATCTACGCGCTCGACAATGCCCGCTGGCTTTACCTGCTCATTGAGTTCAGAAAGAATCGTCGACCGAACCGAATCCGCGTCCATCGCCTGGGTCAGAATTTGCACCGCCAGCACATCGCTGTAACGATCGACGATCAGACCCGGAAGAAAATCGGCCTCGCTGAAGATGAGGCGGTAGGCGTCGGAATTCTGTACGACACGCTCGCGATAGGCGATGGCCTCGCGGATGCGCTGGCGAAGCAGTTTACCGAGATCGGGCACGGAATCGCGAGAGATCAGGCGAATGGCGATTTGGGAGGCCGTGCTGTAGAGAGCTGTGCCCAGGAATTTGTCACGCTCATCTCGTACCGCAACGATTGCGCCGGGTGCGATGCCATCGGCCAAAATGATGTCAGATCGATAAACCCAAACGTGTCCCGCGCGCAGTCGGTCAACACCGCGGCGTGAAATGGCGACTGCGGGAACCGAGGGGTCGAGGGGTTTCTTGGACATGCAAAGATACTAAACTCTGTCCAAACATTCGCACCGCGCGCTCATCTCCCTCAACGCTAAAAGGAGGGGGCCTGGGATGACAACTGGAAAACTTATTGCAGCTTCCCGTATTCCGACTTGGCTTCTTTGAGGACGGCAACATCCGGGTCCGCGTCTTTCCACAGCGCGAAGAAATCCTGATAGGCCGAGCGGGCCTTCGTAGTATCGCCAGCAAGCGCATCCGCGCGGGCCAGACCTAAATGCGCCAGCGCACTGATCGGTTCGTTGACCACTGCACCCGGATGATCGATGATCTTCTGGAACTCCGTAGCTGCGGCGGTGCCCTGCTTGCCTGCCAGATACGCCAACCCACGAAGGTAAACCGGATAGCACGCAAAATTCAGGGTCTGCGTTGGATTTCCCAATTCATATGGCGTCGCGGCCGCCAGCGCCGCGATCGCCTTATCAAAATCCTTGGACCGATTTCCGCCTACAGCTGTAGCCCCGTGGATCATCGGCAAATAGATGGATTGTACGATCGTGTCTTGAGGGAAGCGCTTTGCAAGATCATCTCCCAGTCGGTTCGCTTCCTTCGAATCGTCCGCAAGCGCCAGCGCAATTGCGGCGATCGCCTGAACATCTTTTCCATTCGAAAGAGCAAGCGCAGCCTGCGCCTGTTGTTTTGCCGGACCCGGATTTCCCACCATTACCTCGCGCATTGCCGCTTCCGCTTGGTACCCGGCCGCGGTTTCTTTTTCATCGGCACGCTGCGCGGAGTCGCTGGCACGGCGGGTCAGTTCACGCGCCTTGGCAAATTGTCCGGCATAGGCAGCGGACTCAGACTCGTTGTACAACATCACATCCTCGTAACCGGGCTTGCCCATAAAGCCGGCGGCTTCGCGTTCCATTCCTGCCGCATCATGTTGCATAAAGTCGACTATGTAAAGCGCCAGATGGATGTTGTACGAATCCAGATTGTGCGCTTGCGCTTCTTGCGCGGTCGCCTTTGCTTCGTCCAGGCGGTTGACGCTGATATATCCTTGCGCCAGATTCCCATAACCGAGTCCACTGCCAGGATTCTGTTTCAAAGCTTCCTGGCTGGCGATCAGACCTTTGTCATAATCTCCGAGAATCCCATAAATCGCGCTGAGATTGGTCTGCGGAACCTCGTCGCGCGGATAGGTCTGGGTCCAGAGTTCGTACGCCTTGCGCGCTGCCTCAAGATTGCCGTTCACGAACTGCTCATAGTGCGCCACTATGTACAGCTTTTCCCGCTCACTGACCCGCTCCCGCAATTCGTAAGCCCTGCTGACATTTTCCGCGGCGCGGGCATCCTGGCCCAAGTTGAAGTAATCTGTCCCCAGTCGGGCATAGGCCATGGCGAAGTTGGGATCGAGGCTGGCCGCTCGCTGGAATTGTGGGATCGATCCCGGCGCATCGTTCTTCACAATCATCGCCACCACTCCCAAGCTGTAGGCCTGCAGGGCCTCCAGCGATGCGGTGGTCACATTCTCTGGCGGGGCGTCATACTTCTGCACCGAGGCCAGCGACTCACCCAGCTTCTCGCGGATCTTGGCTGCCGCCTCGCCCAGGGCTTTCAGGACTTGCTCTTTGCCGTTGGCGGTCGCTTGCTCCTGAGCCAACAGATCGCCGCTGTGGCAGTTCACTGCTTTGAGGCCCACAACGTATTGGCTTCCCAGGCTGGAGATAGATCCTTCGATAGTGGCCGCACTGGCTGTGCGCTGGCAAACGTCACGCGCCAGATCCTTGGTAAGCCGGGCGTCTTTCGGCTGTGCCATTAGGGCGAGCGTCTGCGCTACGCGTTCATCGGAAAGCAGGTTCAGGAACGGCGACTGCTCGAGCTGGGAGGAAAGTCCCTGGCGCAGGGTCCCATCGAACACGGAATCGCCCGTAGTGTTGGTGAAATCCGCCAGAACCACCGTGTCTTTTTCCGTCAGTTTAGCGGATTGACGCGACCGCCAATAAAGAGCGCCGAGAACCAGAGCAATGATAAGAACCGTTAGAGAGCCGGCGAGCTTGGCTCGGCTTGCGGATTGCGTCGGGATAGCCCCAGAATCGTGTGGCACGGGCGCCCCCACGCGCGACGATCTGGTGCCCGGCGCGACGCTCGTCTCCATGGGCGTTGTACTTGCGCGCTCTGCTACGGCGGAAACCGCGCCGGAACTCGCTGCCCGGCTCGTATCCGTATCCCGCTTTAGCCGCATCAGCTCGGCCCGCATCTCGGCTGCACTCTGGTACCGCAGCTCCCGGTCTTTCTCCAACGCCCGCACAATAATGTCTTCCAGCTTCGCCGGAAGATCGGGATTCAGCCGCACGGGAGGCAGAGGCGCGCGGTTCATGATGCCGTCAAAAATAATTCCTGAGCTTTCTCCGCGGAACGGCAAGGCGCCGGTGGCCATCTCGTACAGTACAACGCCGAAAGAAAACAGATCAGTGCGTGGATCCAGTTCCTTCGCCCTCACCTGCTCCGGCGACATATACGCAACTGTCCCCAATGTTGCCCCCGGACTCGTCAGGTGTGGCTCATCGACGCTTCCCGTCTGCGCGTCGGCAATTTGGGCTGCAGAACTGATTACGGGAGTGACCTTTGCCAGGCCGAAGTCCAAGACCTTGGCGTGGCCGCGTTTGGTAAGGAAGATATTGGCTGGCTTGATGTCGCGGTGGATGATGCCGGCGGCGTGGGCGGTATCAAGGGCATCGGCGACCTCAATGCCCAGAGTCAAAAGCACTTCCAGTTCGATCGGCTTGCCGGAGATGCGGTGCTTCAGCGTCATCCCCTCCAGATACTCCATCACCATGAATACCTGGCCATCCTGCTCACCAATGTCGAAGATCATGCAGATGTTGGGATGGTTGAGCGCAGAAGCAGCCTGCGCTTCCCGCCGAAAGCGGGCCAGCGCTTGCGGATCGCGGGCGACGTCTTCGGGGAGGAACTTCAGGGCAACGAAGCGATGGAGGCGCGTGTCTTCAGCCTTGTAGACCACACCCATGCCACCCCCGCCGATTTTTTCGACGATGCGGTAGTGGGAGATTGTTTGGCCGATCATGAATGGCGCGCAGACTACGGCTGTTCATACTATGAAGCCTGTGGGCAGAAGTCAACGGTAGGGGGCTGGACGAGCGAGGGGATGCGTTGGCGAAGGCGCTGATTCCTATTCCGACTCTCACCCCGGCCGGTTTTAACAGCCCAAGGCCGACACCATAAGCTCAGTTCATTGCTGTGATTACCTTTGGCTTGCCGATTCACAGGCGCGGTGATGTAAAATTCTGTAAAGTTTCCAAGAAACCACAGACGGCCGAAGAGAGTCTAAGTAGCGGGATTGGGGATATGTGGCTTCGCCGGGTGAGTGCCAGCTCTGTCGCGTTAGTAGCTTCTTTGTTGCTTGGCTGCCAGGCGGTCAATCATAGCTCTTCGTCTTCACCGATAGCTCCAAGTAACGAGATCCTTTACGTGGTGGATGGTAGCAGCGTAACCACCTATGCCATCGATCCGGCTAGCTTGCAGCCTTCGGCCTTGGAGGTCCCGGTTGGCCTGCTGACTGCATCATCGTCTCTGCTGCAGTTCGTTCCGGCTCCGAATGACCACTTTCTGTACGCACTGTGGACGGACAATCTTCAGAAAGAGCATCTCTCAACCTATACCACGGACGGATCGGGAGTTCCGCAAGTTCCTTCTGCGCAAACCTTGGACGTCACGTCGCTTTCGCAACTGAACATTTATCCCAGTGGCAAGTTTGCCTACGCGATGCAGGTCGAGGGCTCCTACGACGGCCCATATACCTCGACGATCTATCTGTTTCACATCAAACAATCGGGAGCGTTCGATCCGAATGGACAAGTTCTGGGAAAGTACGGGCCAGCGGTCTTGCCCACACTTTTGTATGGCATAAACCCGCAGGGTACTGAACTCTACCTGGGCTCGGACCAGCAGAGCGGCCCGGAATACTGGGAGCGATCAGTGAATAAGCGCAGCGGCATGCTGGCTGCGCAGGTCCTTCTTTACCAGGCGCCGCTTCAGGATTCGACCTTCTTTGGGGCAAGCCTGATTATTGATTACGACAACTGGCTCAACACAACCCCGCCACGATATGTGACGGTTCTGCCAAATACGCCCAAGCCGCAAAAATACCTGATCCAATGTGGCAGTGCGATGCTCAGTGCATGTGGAGAGTCCAGTAATGTCCAATTGGATCCATCCGGACAGTATCTTTTCCTCACCGATTCAGTGGCGCAGCAGGTGCGGGTGGGCCACATTAACTTACCCAAGCACAAGATTGAAGATACCGGTAATTTTCTGCCGGCGACCGCGCAGACGCCTGGATTCGCATTCAGCCCGGATGGAAAATTCGTTTACGCGCTGCTGGCAAGCGATCTCAGCATCCATATCTTCAGCTTTGACCGCACGACCGGCACGCTGACAGAAGGCCCTACGCCAATTCCAATCCCTTCTTCGGCCGGCTTTGCTCCCGCCCTGCGCTAAAAAGATTGCGGTAATTATAGCGAACCCGATGCGCGCAACAGTGCGGATTACGGAGGTAATTGCATCGTAAAAAGGATTGGCGAAACACGTCAGAGACGCCAGTGAGGACGCGTTGCAGGTAATGTCGTGAGAGATCTTCCCACGGCCTCGCAATCAGGTGTGTGCGCGTCAGGATCGGCGTGCTTCAACGATTAGCTTCACGGAAATAAGCCACATTATTTTCGAATTCCTTCACAGCTGTTACCCCCGTAACGTGCTCCTGTTCTGCATTCCGTGCGATAGTCGCTAAACGCACCAAACATCTCCCGCTATGCGGTTCCTCTCGACAAGCCGCGCGGACCAAGAAGGACGAGTAGATATGTTGCAGCCAAAACCGACCCAACCCTCTCAGACTCCATCCATTCCAACTTACAATCCCGTCCGAACCGTCACCGCTCCCACTGAGCAAGGCGCGATCGGTCGCACCATCGTGATTAAAGGAGAAGTCAGCGGTTCTGAACCGCTTTATATCGACGGATGTATCGAAGGCAAGATTCATTTTGCCGACCATCGTGTAACCATCGGACGGCACGGTACGGTTACCGCCAATATCGATGCCAAAGAAGTGGTGATTATGGGATCGGTGAAGGGCAATATTCATTGCAGCGATCGCGTGGATATCCGTGCCGAAGGCACCTTGACTGGCGACGTTGTAACCCGTCGTATCAGCGTCGAAGACGGAGCGGTGCTAAAAGGCAGTGTGCAAGTACAGTCCGCTGAGCAGCGTCACGAGGCGAAGCAAGAAAAGAGCCAGATGGCTCAAGTAGGAACCGAGATAACGGGCGCGGAAAAACCCAAAGCACTGACGGCCGGCGCTGGAGCGTAGAGCTGATTATTTCTTTTCCTGCTTCAGGTCGTTTTCTGGCTTCAAATCCAGGGAAGCGGAATTCATGCAATAACGCATGCCCGTAGGCCGAGGACCATCCGGGAACACGTGGCCCAAATGCGCGTCACAGCGGGCGCAACGGACTTCGGTGCGCGTCATGCCGTAAGCGCGATCGGTGTGTTCTGCGACGGCGGCCTGATCCACCGGTTTGCTGAAGCTGGGCCAGCCGGTACCAGAGTCAAATTTCGTATCCGAACTGAACAGGGGTGCGCCACAGCACACGCAGTTGTAAGTTCCCTCGTCTTTCGAATCCCAGTATTTGCCGGTGAAGGCCCGCTCCGTACCTGCTTGCCGAGCGACGTGATATTGTTCCGGCGACAACTGCTCCTTCCACTCTTCTTCGGTCTTTATGATTTTGTCGGTCATGAGTTCCTCGGTATATTGGATTCTTGCGCTTGCATAAAGTTACATTAGCGCACGCGATCCCCTTTCTAGTTCTAAGCGGTGTAACGCGAGCCAACCCTCCAACTCTTTCAGCGCCAATTCGCACTGCAAGCGATGCCGCTGCTGGCGGTCACGGATCTTCTGCTCGAGCGCCGGCAAAAGATCGAACGTGATATTGGTTGGCTGAAAGTTCTTCGGATTGGCGTGAGTAATGTAGTGAGTCAGTGATCCAAAGGCGGTTGGCCGGGGCGGGCCCAGCGGTTGATCGCCATTCGCCAATGCGGAGGCATGAACTCCCGCCATCAGGCCGGTCGCGATCGATTCCACATACCCTTCGACGCCGCAAATCTGGCCGGCAAAAAATACTTTCGGATACCGTTTCATCTGAAGCGTTTCGGTCAGCAGGATCGGTGCGTTGATGTAAGTGTTGCGATGAATCTGTCCGTAGCGGAGGAAGCGGGCGTTTTCTAGGCCTGGAATCAGCCGCAGCACACGCGCCTGCTCGCCAAATTTCAAATGATTCTGGAAACCGACCAGATTGTAGGAATCCGCACGCAGATTTTCTTGCCGCAGTTGCACCACCGCATAAGGCATCTTTCCGGTTCGGGGATCCTTCAATCCTACTGGCTTCATCGGGCCAAAACGCAGTGTGTCGCGCCCGCGGCGGGCGATTTCTTCGATGGGCAGGCAGCCTTCGAAGTAGTTCAGCTTTTCCCAATCCTTTTCCTCGACTGACTGGGCAGCGATCAGCGCGTCATAGAAGCGGTCGTAGTCTTCCTTCGACATCGGGCAGTTGATGTAATCGGCAGAGCCTTTGTCGTAGCGCGCCGCGAGATACACCTTCGACATGTCGATGGAATCAGCTTCGACGATAGGACTGATGGAATCGTAAAAATAGAGATGGGAGTCTTCAGAAGATGACGCGCTCAGGCGCGCGATTTCCTGCGACAGGGGATCGGAGGTAAGTGGACCGGTGGCGATGATGGTGATCTCATTTTCATCGATGCGAGTAACTTCCTCGCGTCGAATCTTGATCAGTGGTTCGCGTGAGATGGCTTCGGTGACCTTGGCTGCGAAGTTGGTGCGATCGACGGCAAGCGCGTGGCCAGCCGGAACGGAACATTCGCGGGCGATTTCCATCAGCAGCGAGCCTGAGCGCCGCATTTCTTCTTTCAAGAGCCAAGGGGCGGTGTTTTCCGTGTCCGACTTCAGAGAATTCGAGCAGACCAGTTCAGCAAAATCTGCGGTTTGATGCGCGGGTGTCGAGCGCAGCGGGCGCATTTCGAATAATTCGACCGCGATACCGTGCCGGGCACACTGCCACGCCGCCTCGGATCCGGCCAGGCCTGCGCCGATAATTTTGACCGCTTCTTTCATAGATGGCTACGCTTACCTGCGTCTGCAATCGCTTCGTATTTTTATTATAGAAAATTGAAACTCTTCGCCACGGATTGTCACCGATCTTTCGTGGTGTATCCGGGCTCATCCGTAAAAATCCGTGGCTGGGTTTCACAAAATAATGCGAGTGTCGCCGACACGCCGCGTGACGTGTTCGCGGTCAAGATATTCGAGAAGAGGAATCGCGTACTTGCGGCTAACGCCGGTAAGATCTTTGAAGCGGCCGACATCGATTTTGGGGGATTTTGTTTTTTCAGCTGCCAGCATGCGGCGAAGCTCGGCGAGAGCATCACGGTGAAAGACCAAGTCGTCGGAAATCTTGAGCAGCACCTTGTCGCGCAGGAGCAAAGTGACGATCTTCTGCGCGCGCAGCTTGTCGACCTTCAATCCGGCGAGCACGTCTTTTAACGCGGGAACTTTTAATCCCGCAGAGGCAAACGCAGATTCGAGGATCTTCTGCGATTCGGCTTCTTCGTCCTTCATGACTACGCCGTGTCCAGCCAGCCGCGCCGATTCGCCCACAAGTTCAATCTTTCTGCTTTGAGCTAACTCCTCAAGGGCACGAGAGAAAACATCTGCGGAAGCCTGGCTCAAACGACCCCGAAGCTCTTCTTTGCTCATTCCAGCGACGAGGGGGTTTCGTTTGTGAAAGTCGTTCAGGTTGGAGAGAATGCCGCTCCGGACTTGCTCGATTGAGGATTTGCCGACAAAAGTTCCACCAGCTTGAATAATCGTTGCAATCGTCTTGGCGATCGTCTTGACCTGCTCCAACCTCCAACCGGTTCGAGCGACTGCAGCGGACAAACTCAGTCCTTCAATCCCGCTAGCGGCAATACGCGCTTCGAGAACTGCGGGCGGAGATCCATCGGCCAGCACTTTCAAGAAATCGACTCGTGCAGACTTGTTCGTCTTGGCCGGCGACAAATTCTCCAATACGACACCACCGCCGATGGTGATTACCGGCGAGAATTGCCGCACGATGAAGCGGTCTCCCGGGAGCAGCAGCGTCGGGTCAGTCAAGCGAAGTTGCGCCAAGGCAGTTTCGCCCGGCGCCAGTTGTTTTCGGTCGTAGAACGCAACCGTGGCGATGGTTTCCGACGTGTAGGAATGAAAGTGCACGCGTGCACGATCTTTCAGCGGCTTAGCGGTCGCGAGCAGGGAAAGCTTGACATCAATGCGAGACGTCGAAGAAAAGGTTCCGATTGGTGCCAGCGTCATACCGCGCGCAAGTTGATCCATGGAAGGACCGGATAAATTCAAGGCGGTGCGTTGACCGGCAGTTGCCTGCTCCGCCGGTTCGCCGTGCACTTGTACCCCGCGAACACGTGCTCGTTGTCCACTGGGGAAAAGTTCGAGCTCGTCATCTTTCTTAACGGTCCCTGAGATCAGCGTTCCCGTGACGACAGTCCCGAAGCCTTTCATGGAGAACACGCGATCGATCGGCAGCCGCGACAAGCCGGCCGAATCGCGCGCAGCGATTTTTGCCGCGGCTTTGGTCAGTTCGCGCTTCAGTTCTTCTATCCCGGTTCCGGTAAGCGAACTGACGGGAACGATGGGAGCTTGGGACGAATCGAGAAATGTTCCGCGGACGAAATCCTCGACTTCCAACCGCACGACGTCGAGCATATCGGCGTCGATTACGTCGGACTTGGTCAAAACCGCGATGCCATGCTTTACACCAAGCAGTTTGCAGATGTCGAAATGCTCACGGGTTTGCGGCTTGATGGACTCGTCAGCGGCAATTACCAGCAACACGAGATCGATGCCGCCGACGCCCGCGAGCATGTTGCGGACAAAGCGTTCATGGCCAGGAACGTCGACGAAACCAATGCGCAGCCCATCTCCGTCAGGAGTGGGCAATTCGAGGTGGGCGAAACCAATGTCGATGGTGATGCCGCGCCGCTTCTCTTCCTCAAGGCGGTCGGCATCGATGCCGGTCAACGCCCTAACCAGCGCAGTTTTTCCATGATCAATGTGGCCGGCCGTGCCAACGATGACGGACTTCATCCGAAGGAGATCATACTAGAGCGGCACTGGGTTTGAGCGTGCGGGTCGGATCGCGAGAATCTATTTGTTGTTGCCCGCGTCTTCTTTGGCGAGCTTGGTTTTCGCCGATTCGAGATCCTTCTGCACCCTGGCGAACTGATCGCCGTCGACGTCGGGAGCCGCGCTCTTGTTCCACTCTTGAATCGCGAGTTCCCAATGGGCTGCGGCCAGCTTGAGGCGCCCGGTCTTCTGATAGAGATCGCCGAGATGCTGCTGCACGGTAGGATCGGCTCCCATGTGCTGCGAGGCCTTGGTGAGGTTGTCCTCTGCCTGCTCGAACTTGCCCAGCTTAAAGTATGCCCAGCCGAGAGAATCGAGGTATGCGCCATTGGCTGGTTCGAGCTCGACTGCCTTCTTCACCATGATGAGTGCTTCGTCTAACTTTGCGCCGCGATCGGCGAGCATGTAGCCAAGATAGTTGAGTACGGCGGCATTTTGCGGATCGGTGGCCAAGACCTTGCGGAATGTTTCTTCCGCCTGATCGTACTTCTTCTGCCGCTCATAGAACGACCCGCGCAGGAATTCGGCGTATTCCCTGTCTTCATTGGTGGTCGAAAGCTTTTCCGCTTGATCGACGGCCGACTCGGCATCCGGCCAGCGCTTCAGACGGCTGTTGATCGTCGCCAGGTTGAGATAGACCTCGCGATCTTCCGCGGGCTTGCCCGTGAGCATCGCCTTGACTTTGGCCACAGCCTCGTCGCCATGACCTGTGTCGGCCAGCTGCGAGTAGTACACCATTTTAAGAGCGCGGTCGTTGGGCAGCTTTTCGGTGGCTTCTTGGGCGGCGTCGGTCGCCTGCTGCCACTGCTTGTTTTCGCGGTAGGTGTCAATGATCTGCTGGTAAGCGCGCTCAGAGGCGTCGTTGCCGAGAGGCAGCATGCGCCGGAAAGTGTCGATGGCCAGCTGTACGTTGTTCTGTTCGCGATAAACCGTTCCTAGCCGTTCTAAGAACACCGAGCGATTGCTCTTCTCGCCCGCCGTATAGTTGTTGTCGGTTTTCTCACTCTTCTTGAGGAGATCCTGCAAAGCTTTTGCCGCTTCGTCGTAGCGGCCCTGGGCCTGGTAGATTTCGGCGAAGCTGTAATCCACCTCCATCAGGTCCTGCACCATCGACTGCGCTTTCTTCAGATTGTCCAGCGCGTCATCGAACTTCCCCTGACGGCGATAGATATCGGCCATCCGCAAATAACTCTGCGCATCTTCCGGGTTCGCTTCTGCAACAATTTTGTATTGTTCGAGGGCAGCGTCGAGCTGACCGTCGTTCAGCAGGTTTTGGGCGAGACCGCGAATGGCGTCCAAATTATCGTGATCGAGCTCGGTTGCCTTGCGATAGGCGTCAATCGCCTTCTTGTATTCCTTTTGCTGTTCGTAGGTGTAACCGAGTACGGAGTAGAGCTTTGCGGAGCGAGCGGAATCCGGGACGGAATCCAGCACTTTGGCAGCGTTGGTGAAGTCGTTTTCTTCGGTGTAAAGCAGCGCCAGCGCGGTAATCGCATCTTCGGAATCGGGCTGCAGAGCAACCGCGGTTTTGAATTCCTGTTCTGCTTTTTGCAGGTCGTTGTTGACCTTGTAGAGCCGGCCCAGGAGCAGATGATCGTCGGTGCTCTCGGGGTCAAGTTTTACGATCTGCTCATACTGCTCGATGGCGAGCTTCAGTACGCTATCCGATCCGCTACCTTCTTGCACGTCGCCGAGCGAGCGCAGATAAATGCGCCCCAAAAGCCGGTGAGCCTCGAGGTTGTTGGGATCTTTCTTGATGATGTCTTGCGCTTCGAGGACGGCATCACGAATGCGGCCGGTGCGGGCATACAACTCAGCCAGTCCCGCGGTCAGATATTCAGAAGTCGGATCGGCTTCGATCGCCTGGCGATACTCATCGATGGCTTTGTTGGCGAGGTCGCTGCGCCCGTACATCGCGACCTGCTCTTCATAAATGTGCGCCATCATGTAGTGGTAATAAGCGGCGGCGCGGTCGGTCTTCCGATTCGTGGCGGTCGAGGGTGTTGCTTTGGCCGGGGCTGCAGCGGAGCTCTCGGGGGTCGAGGCCGGGGTGGTTTCCTGGGCGATTGCGCCCGCGGCCACCATGAACATAACTATAAGACAATAAACGCTTTTCATGATGAAGGACCTTTGGGTTCCCGCGTCCATAGCGATTGGATGCCGAACCGCTGCGGGTGGGTGCTTTTGGTATTGTAAACCCTTGTCAATCGAGTTGGTCAAAAACTGCCGGAGTCGTTTCATTCAAAAGTACAGCGACCAGAGGCCATCATTCGCCACGAAGAAGCGTAAAAATCTGGAGCTCGATTCACTTCAAATCTCCGCGATCTGGGTTGTAATAAAAGTGGAAGCGCAGCGCCAGATATTGCCCGTGAAATTCATCCGGTAACGGTGGAAATGGAGAGGATGAGGTGATCCCGCCATAAGCGGCGCGGTCTAAGGCTACATCGCCAGAACTGCCGCCCGGTTCGTATTGCAGACCGCGGACACTGCCATCCTTCATGATGGCGAACTCGATCGCGACCTTGCCTTTTTTCATGATTGGCGGCCGCGCGGATTCGGGGACCAGGTTGTACCAATTCATTTTGACGTCATGCAGGATGCGCGCCAAATAAGGGCCGAAATCAACCCCCTGCGTGTCACTCAAAATTTCCATCGGCCCCATGGCGGCGGTGGGCTGTCTCCCCATGACTGAGCCGAAGTCGCCGTCATCGCCCGAGTAGGCTCCGCGATTGGCCGCAGCGGCCTGGGCTGCCTGCGCGATTAAAGAGCCAGCCGACATATTGCCGGCATTGAAATTGGGCTTGGAGTTCGATGTTGGCGGCGGAGGAATTTGCAGTTTCGCCATTTGATTGGCCGGAGGAGGTGGAGACGGCGCTGCCTGCTGCTGCCCCGTTGGCTGTCCCTGAGCGGCTGCCGGTGGCGCATTTGGCTGCGGCGTGGGCGTAGGAGGCGCAGCATGGCCCGGCGCTCCCGGACGGCTGCTATCAAGAATCTTCTTCAACTCCTCGCGGTTCAACTGCGGCGTCTTCCTCGTGGCGATGCGGTCTTTGTCGGAAAGAACGTTGGTGTTGGGGCGCTTCGTGACCTGCTGCTCATCCGGCGGCAGGGTCAGAAACGTTAAATCTTTTTGATCCGCGGACATCGGCACAGCCGCGATGGTTGTGTGACGCGGCAATAGTCTGGCGAGGTGGTCGCTGTTGACGATCAGTAGAACGACGACCAGGTGCACCACCACAGAAAGCCAGAAGGCTTCACGCCGGCGCGAACGCGACAGATCATCCTGAAGCTGAAGCACCAGCGTGGGTGCCTCAGTGATGTCACGATAAGCCGACTCCCAATAACGCGGTTCCTCGGACGCCCGACCTTCTGGTTGCGTTGACGGCGTCGAAGATGCTGGGTCAGTCGGAATTTGGGTGGTCGGCATGCAATAGGCTTACTTGCTGATTAGAGACGAACCGCGAGACATTCGTTGTAGCATTCTTTCGATCCGGCTACTTAAGGCTATGAGGCTCCCCCGCATCTGCGGTTAATAAGCCTATTTTCGCATCTTTTCAAGGCTGCTGCGAAGATTTGAGTGCCGGGAGTTACCTCGGATTGTATACAGATAATCAATCTGGGTCGCGGGATTTTACAAAAATTGACAATGGCGGAGCCCTAGCGACGAAGCTTTTCCAGGCCGATCTTCGTTCCATGCTCGCGGATCGCGGCCAGGATGTCGAGCGCCACCGCCAACGCGCGGCGACCGTCTTCCAAACCAACAACCGGCTTCGAGCGCTGTTGGACAGATTCCAGAAATGCCTTGAGCTCGGCGTGCAACGGTTCTTCCTGCACAGCAGGAAGCTTCGCCATCTGGATTTGCGGATTGACTGAGGGTGCTGCGGGCATTTCTCCCTGGCCAACAGTGAACACTAACGCGTCTTGACGGCTGTAATCCAGAGATATGTATTGCCGGGGTTGAAAGAACCGCAACTTGCGGACTCGTTCGGTCGAAACGCGGCTGGCGGTGAAATTCGCCACGCATCCCGATTCGAATTCCAGGCGCACGTTCGCGATATCGACTTTGCCGGACAAAATCGGCAGGCCGACAGCGCGGATTTCCTTCACCGGTGAGTTCACCAAAGAAAGAACCACGTCGAGATCGTGAATCATCAAGTCGAGGACGACATCCACATCGAGAGAACGGGGCGTGAATACGCTGAGACGGTGCACTTCAAAAAACATGGGCTGCGTAATCACCGGCACAGCCGCGCGAACTGCGGGATTAAAACGCTCGAGATGGCCGACCTGAACCATGCGTCCGAGTTTCTGGGAAAGCCTGATTAATTCGTCGGTGTCGGGCAGGGAAGTGGCCACGGGCTTCTCGATCAGAACATCAACCCCTGCTTCCATCAGCCGACGCGCGGTATCGAGATGATGGATGGTCGGGACAGCGACGGAAACCGCCTGAATTTCCTGGAAAGTCGTGACAAGTTGATCGATGGAGCCGAAAGCGCGGCAGCCGAACTCGCGCGCCACGGCATCGGCACGGGCAGTGTCGGAGTCCACGACGCCAACGAGGCGTACCGGCAGCCCCTCGTCGGCCAATTGCCGATAGACGCGGGCGTGGTTGCGTCCGAAGGCGCCCACGCCAACCACAGCGACGCAGATGGGATTGTCAGTCAATGTTCAGTTCCCTTAGTCAGGGCGCGAGAAGCCTTCCAGCCCACGAAACCTCGCCCACAACTGCACTTCGATAAAGCGCGACTGAAATCCAAACTTGTCGGAGAATCCAATGCCAGACACCGCCTCACCATCAGTGAAGACTTCGATCATCTCCTCAAGCCTGTAGAGTCGCGGACCCGGCTCTGCCGCAACACTCATACTATCGCCAAGCGTAAAGGTGATGGCGTCAGCGGGTAAGCTCGCAAGCGGAACGAGTAGCGAAGCTGGACGAGAAAGGTCCGAAAGATGCGAGAAATCGCCGAGAAAAAAGTAGATCGGCGGGTTTGCAATGTTCCGCTGAAACGCAGAGCTTGCGGCTTGCGAAAGCCATTGTTCGGTAATCCGGCGGCGGGTCAGATAGCTCGGCTTTAGTCCAGGTCGTGACTCGCGGCGTAGACGATCGAGTATTCGCTCAGCCTCAGAATCTTCCAGAGCGCAAAGATTGCCGCACATGCCGCGAGCGGGATCGTAACGGTGCGTGACGACCTCGGGCATCGCGGTCACGGGATCAACCTTTCAGGCGCGATCAGCGGATAGTTTTCCAGGCTGCATTAGCGAAATTTTTTCAGCAAAGCGATCTGTCCAGCGTGATAGAGCTCGTGTTGCACGATTCCGGCGAACATATAGTAGAAAGTGTGATGCTTTTCATTCTTGCCGGGAACTTGTTCTTGCAGGCGCGAATCGGGAAATGCGGCGACGGCGTTGACTAGCTTGTCGTGAGTCTGCTTCACGGACTCAATCGTCTTGCGCCAGGCGGCCTCGCTGGCATCCTTCACTGGCGGAAAATTCTGTTCGTCACTTAACTTTACAGCGGAGCCACCGGCCCGGCGCAGTACGACGTCATCCCATGCGGCGATGTGTAAAACTAATTCCCAAATGCTGTGCGCATTCTCGATGGGATGAGCGGCGGCCGTTTTGGCGTCGACATCGGCGAGCAATTCGAGCAGCGAGTCGCCGTGCCAGGCTTCTCCTTCAAAGCCGCGGCGGATTTGATCGGCAAGACGGGCAGTTTCGGACATGTTCTAAACCTTTCAGTGATCTGTTACTACGTCGAGCGAACAGCCGGTTCCTCGACTGCGCGGAATGACAAAAATGTAAGTTTATAAGGTCACTCAGCCAGGATCGCTATGTTGCCTGCGTCCGCGGCCTCGATCACTTGATCTCCATCCAGTAACAAGCATTTTCCCGCGTCGACAGCCAGACAGGTCGCGCCGGCGTTTTTCATAACTTCCATCGTCTTCACTCCGATCACTGGCACATCAAATCGCATATCTTGATTGGGCTTGGCGATCTTGACGACGGTGAGCGCGCGGCTCAAAGTCGAGGCGTCGGCTTCGAGCGATTTCATAATCTCGCTGGCACGCCGAATGGTTGCGTCGGTGCCTTCCATGGCTTCGACGGCGACGCAAGCCCCCTCCGCCACGACCACGGTTTGGCCGATGTCGTATTGCGCCAGATGACGCGCCACGTCGCGACCGTATGCAATGTTTGCTTTTTCTGTGTCGTTGGGCGAGCGTTTCGTCAGCGTGCCCGTCCTGGCCAGCAGTGGTTCCAATAAGGCAGTGGAATTTTCCAGCGCGATGCCTTCGTCGGCGAGAACTTTTGCGATCGCGCCCAGCAACGCGTCGGTATTGCGGGTACGAAGATTGAGCAGCAATTTAGCCAGTCGCCAATCCGGCCTGATGGCGGAAAAAATCTGTTTATGCTTAACTTGCCCCGCCATCACAGCACGCGACACGCCCTCTCGCTGGAATGTCTCGATGAGGCGCGAAAGCTCTCCCAGGGAAAGCCAATGAATTGCTGCGGCTCCGTGCGATTCGATCTCTGGAAACGTCTCTTCTTTAATCGCAGCTACGACCACCTCAAACCCTTGCGCTCGGGCTGCGTCGAGCACCAGAAAAGGGAAACGGCCATTGCCGGCGATGAGGCCGAGTTTTTTGGACGCGGTGGACACTGCAGAGAGTCTAGCATTCAGGAGTCAGGACTTCGGAGTCGGCGCTCATCGCCGACTGCTGAATGCCGACTGCTGAACGCTACTTAATCACTCCCCGCTCCGATCCTTCGATGAACTTGATCAGCAAATCGACGTCTTCGCCGCGATCTGGTTCGGACTTTAACTTTTCGAGAGCTTGGGAGGTATTCAGCTTGGAAGCGAGCAAGACTTTGTAGGCGTGATGGATTTTCTTGATGCGGTCTTTGCTGAAGCCCTTGCGTTCGAGTCCAATCGCGTTTAGACCGTAAGCGTGGGTGTCGCGGGCAGCGGCAGTCTTGGAAAAAGGTAGAACATCGCGGGTGATGGTTGTTCCGCCGCCGATAAACGCGTGCGCCCCGATGTGCACGAAGTGATGCACTGGGCAGAGCGCGCCGACTACGGCGTGATCCTCTACGATTACGTGACCGCCGAGCGTTGCCGCGTTGGCCATGATCACGTGGCTGCCGATCTGGCAATCATGGGCGATGTGAGTGTAGGCCATGATCAGATTGTGGCTGCCTACTCGCGTCACGCCCCCGCCCTTTACCGTGCCGCGATTAACCGTCACAAATTCGCGAACCACATTGTGATCGCCGATCTCGAGTTTGGTGGGTTCCCCGGCATAAGTGATGTCCTGTGGCGCAAGGCCAATCGAGCAGAACGGGAAGAATCGATTGTCGGAGCCAATTTTGGTGGGGCCTTCCAAGGTCACGTGGGAGAGAAGATGACAGCGTTCGCCGATTTCAACCTCCGGCCCAATCACGCAATATGGGCCAATTTCGCAGCTGGCGGCAATGCGCGCGCGGGGATCGATAATCGCAGTGGGATGAACTTTCATTGCCAAGGCAGCGGCGGGTGAGTCCACTTATCCGCCTTCCATCACTTCGGAATATCCGCCACGGGCGCGCGAGCGGGCGATCACGTGACAGCTGACCGTAGCCTCGGCAACAAGCTTGTCTAGCACGTAAACTCGTCCGTACATGCGAACCGCGTTCTTGTGCCAGAGTTTCACTTCGACCTCAAGCCGCAACTGATCTCCGGGAACGACGGGACGACGGAACTTTGCGCGCTCAATTCCGGTGAAGACTACCAGCTTGTTGTCGCGGTCTTCGAGTTCGAGAAGAATCAGCGTTCCGCCGGTCTGCGCGATCGCCTCGACCACCAAAACGCCCGGCATCACCGGCGCGCCGGGAAAATGGCCGAGAAAAAAAGGCTCGTTGTAAGTGACGTTCTTAATAGCAACGATTCGCTGCCGCGGCGTCATCTCAATAACGCGGTCGATCAGCAGGAATGGATAGCGATGCGGCGTAAGATTCATCAGGTCGACGATGTCGAGCCTGGCTTTGACCGCCGCAATCTGCGTCTCGGGATGCCCCATTTTTGACATAGTTATCCTGTTAGAAGCGAAAATTATACTGTACCGCGCCTACAATCGTCCTTGAGGAACGATTATTCATGCCGATAAAAACTGCGAAGCGACAGGCCACAACTCATAGCAATACTCCCGCATTGCCCGATCGATTACGTTTTTTCGAGGAAAGACGCGAACAGATCGTCGAGACGATTCGGCAGCTAGTCGAGGTCGAATCGCCCAGCGACAACAAGTCAGCGGTTGACCGGTTGGGATCACTCTTGGCAGGACGCTTCGAGAAGCTTGGCGGACACGCAAAATTTCATCGCACGCCGAATTTTGGCGATCACTTACAGGTCGATTTTGCGGGGAAGCGGGGCGATAAGCCGGTATTGTTGCTGGGACATTTGGATACGGTTTATCCGTTGGGCACGTTGAGCGCGATGCCGTTTCGAGTGAGCAACGGAAGATTACTCGGGCCGGGCGCGTTCGATATGAAATCGGGAATTGCCTTCATGCTGCATGCAATCGAGACGCTGCGCGCGTGGCATGGCGATGAACTGCCACGACCGGTAACGGTGCTGCTGGTTTCCGATGAAGAGGTGGGCAGCGATACGTCACGAAAAATTACCGAAAATCTTGCCATGAAATCCGTAGCCGTGTTGGTGCTGGAGCCTGCCCAAGGCTTAAAAGGGGCAGTGAAAACTGCTCGCAAAGGCGTGGGCGAATACGTTTTGAAAGTCACCGGAAAATCGGCCCATTCGGGATTGGATTTTGAGAAAGGAGAAAGCGCCATCATTGAATTGGCGAAGCAGGTGATCGCGATCTCGAAGCTGGTCGACTTAAAACGCGGTCTGACACTCAACGTGGGAACGATTCAAGGAGGGACGAGAACCAACGTGATTCCCGGGGAGGCCAGAGCTGTACTCGACGTACGGATTGCGCGCATGAAAGATGGCAAGGAAATCGACCGCAAGCTGCGATCACTGAAGCCGTTCAATAGCAGGTGCAAACTGGAAATCAGCGGTGGCATCAATCGGCCACCGATGGAACGAACGGCCGGCATCGCAGGGCTCTACAAGAAAGCCAGCGAGATCGCGAAGCAGTTGGGTTGGAAGTTGGAGGAAGCCGCGGTGGGTGGAGGGTCGGATGGAAACTTCACGGCTGGACTCGGCATTCCTACGCTAGACGGTCTGGGCGGAGTAGGCGAGGGGGCGCACGCCAGTCATGAATCGATTCTGATTTCGGAGTTGCCGCGGCGGGCGGCTTTGCTGGCGGCGCTGATCGAGTCGGTGTAGGTCGAGGAACTCCGGCGCCGGGCGCCGGTTTCATGCTAAGATTCCATCCCGCTGTGGCATGCTGTTTTGGAGGTAATCCTATGAATCTCTTTTCGGTCCGGCAATCGATTGTTCTTCTAACTGTGGCTCTATCGTTCGTTTTTCTAACTGCGACTTCATTTGGCGAGACGGCTCGACATGTATCCGGGAAGCAGCCAGTGCAAGGAGACAGCCGTGAGATGAGTGCGGAGAGGACTGTGCCCACTGGCGAGCGAGTTGGTGTTGGCGTGGTCAATCGGCCAGCGAATCCATGGAAATTACTCGCCACTTTACCGGGAGCAGTTATTCATGACATCGCTTTTCCCACGCCAAAGATTGGCTATGCCGTGGGCGAGGCTGGACAAGTTTGGAAAACGACCAATGGGGGAGTGAACTGGACGGAGATCCTGAACCTGAATTACCCCTACTATTTTTACGGGGTCAAAGCGTTTTCGGCCACCGATCTGGTGATCTCTGGGATCTACGATTCCTCGACATTTTACGGGCTGATCCGCTGGAGTCACGATGGCGGCCAGACCTGGACGAGCGACATTCAGCTTACGAGCACTGGTTTTGTGCAGCGCGTGCGTTTTGCGAACAGTAACGATGGGCTGGTGATGGATCTTGACGACGGCGCTACCAACTCCGCCTACTACACGACGGATGGTGGCGCCGGTGCGACCGATTGGACGACCGTGGAAGACAATCCTGACGGTGGGTGGTTTGGGCTGGAGTTCAGCTTGCTAAATAATCTGCATGCTCGCGCTTCTGGGATTAACTACTGCACCAGCCTTGACGGCGGAGCGGACTGGAATTGTGGACCGCCGATCGATTCCGTGTTCGATGGCCCAGTTTTTTTCTCCAATGACAGTGACGGCTGGGTCGGTGGAGGAGAAATTTCGCCGAATGTGGAAGGCTGGCTTCATCGCACGACTGACGGCGGCAAGACCTGGAGCGGGCGGGTGCTGGACATCTCCTGGCCGGTGCGGGAGATTTTCTTTCTGACGCCGAAGATCGGGTGGGCCGCGGGAGGAAACGTCTACACGAATGTAGGTGGCATGTATTTTAGTTCCGACGGCGGACAAACCTGGTCACTCGATGTCACTACAGGAAGTGAAATGGACGCCTGCGATGGCGGACACGTGGGCACGAAAGGTCAGATCTGGTGTGCGGGCTACAACCTGAACGGTTCTTTCAGTACAGTAATTTATACCCTGCAAGGGAAACTGCCCTGATTCTTTGACTCTGCCCATCGGGAAGCCTAGAATTTTTGCAGGGGTATACCGCACTTTCCGTTGTGCCGCTGAAATCGGCAAACCCCGCAAGGAGGCAGTATGGGTGGAAAATTGGGTTTGCCGGAAATTCTCTTGATCCTGGCGATCGCGCTCTTGATCTTTGGCCCTAGCAAATTGGCGGACTTGGGCAAAGGCCTGGGCGAGGGCATCAAGAATTTCAAATCTGCAGTGAAAGACGGCGAAGAAGGTCAAGACAAGAAATCGTAATCTGAGTCACCCTCTCCACCCACGTTCCCGCAACATGCGGCAGACCAACGCCACCGGTAATCCCACCACATTCGAATAATCGCCTTCAATGCGCGGAATCCACCGCGAGGCGATGCCTTGGATCGCGTAAGCTCCGGCCTTGTCCATGGGCTCGCCGGTGGCCACGTAGAAACGGATATCGTCTTCCGTGAGCGCCGACATCGTAACTTCCGTAGTTTCTGAGCGGGTATCTTCAAAAGCAGTTTTCTGTTTGGAGTCCTCGGTTCCCGGTGATGGGCCGATGAGGCAGACGCCGGTAATTACTTGGTGCGTGCAGCCAGAAAGCATTCGTAACATGCGGGCGGCGTCGGCTGAGTCGGCGGGTTTGGCGAGCATTGTTCCATCGACGAAAACGACTGTATCTGCGCCGAGAACGAGTTCCCCGGGTCTATGCTGGAAAACCTTTTGCGCTTTTTCCCGCGCCAAACGTTCAGCGCAGGCGCGGGGCAGCTCACTGGGGAGTGGATCTTCGGGAATATCTGCCGGCTGAACTTGAAATTCGATGCCAGCATTGCGCAGCAATTCCTGGCGCCGAGGAGAGGCCGAAGCAAGCACCAACATCTATTGTCCAGTTTCGCGAAGCGATTCCAGGAACGGCTGTCCTGTCTGCCGCAGTTTCTGCTCAAGCCGCGCAGTGCAATCACAGTCGCCGCATGCCCAGGATTCGCTGCCGTTTTCATCGTGACATTTGCGGCGGTCGTGCGCGTCCTGCACTTTCGTGAGATCGAAATATCTCTCCCAGTAAGGACGCTCCTCCTGCAGTGGGGTCGGGCAGTAGCATACTTCCACCCAACGCGCCGTCTGGTCAGGGCACAATCGCGCATCCTTCATGTTGCGCAGATATTCACCCTCGGCGACTGATCCCTGGCCGAGAGTCTCGTCTTCAATCGCCTTGAGTAAGTCCTGCTCGCGGCCGGGTTTTACTGTTGCCCGCACTAAATATCGCATTCCTGAATTCTACTCTGTGTTTCCCTGTCCCCTGTGTTTCGCCGTTCACTGTTAAAATCAATATTTCCCATGGATGCCGCTTTTCTCCGCAACTTCGCTATCATCGCGCACATCGATCACGGCAAGTCTACGCTCGCCGACCGGCTCCTGGAGCTGACGGGATCCCTCACTCAGCGCGAAATGCAAGCCCAGGTGCTCGATTCCATGGACTTGGAGCGTGAGCGCGGCATCACGATTAAGGCCCACGCTGTAAGAATGATGTACACGGCGCAGGACGGACAGACGTATCAACTCAATCTCATCGACACGCCGGGCCATGTAGATTTTTCTTACGAAGTTTCGCGATCGCTGGCTTCTTGCGAAGGCGCGCTTCTGGTAGTTGACGCGTCCCAGGGTGTCGAGGCGCAGACGCTGGCGAATTCTTATCTCGCCATCAATCACGGTTTGGAAATCATTCCCGTCATCAACAAGATTGATCTGCCCAGCGCGGACATCGCCCGCACCAAAGAGATGATCGAAGGCACGGTCGGCCTCGACGCCACCGATGCGGTCCTCATCAGCGCCAAAACCGGTCAGGGCGTGCCCGACGTCCTCGAAGCCATCGTCAAGCGCATTCCTCCGCCTAAGGGCAATCCTCAAAACCGGCTGCAGGCGCTGATTTTCGACTCCTGGTTTGATCCTTATCGCGGTGTCATCGTGCTCACTCGCGTCTTCGAAGGCACGCTGCGCAAGGGGCAACGAATCCGCCTCATGTGGAACGGCAAAGTCCTGGATGTGGAAGCCTTGGGCGTGCAGAACCCCAAGCCCGTCGAAGTCGACGAACTGAAAGCCGGTGAAGTCGGCTTCCTCATCGCCAACATCAAGAATGTTGCCGACACCAAGATCGGCGATACCATCACCGACGACTCTGCTCCTGCCCTTGAGCCGCTGCCCGGCTTCGAAGAAATCAAGCCCATGGTCTTTGCGGGACTTTACACTGTCGATGCGCACGAGCACACCCAACTTCGCGAGGCGCTCGAAAAGCTGCGGCTCAACGACTCGTCGTTCTTTTTTGAGCCGGAAAGCTCCGTCGCTCTCGGATTCGGCTTCCGCTGTGGCTTTCTCGGCCTGCTCCACATGGAAATCATTCAGGAGCGGCTGGAGCGCGAGTTCGGCCTGGAGCTGATTACCACCGCTCCCGGCGTTCGTTACAAGATCTACAAGACCGATGGTGAAATGGTTGAAGTCGATAACCCTTCCCGCTGGCTGGATCCAAGTGAGATTGCCAAGATCGAGGAGCCGGTGATTCTGGCCACCATTCTCACCAACGAAGAGTACGTTGGCGGAATTCTGGCGCTCGTGGAAGAGAAGCGCGGCAAGCAGAAAAGCTTTGAGTACGTCAGTTCGTCGCGTGTGATGCTGCAGTACGAACTGCCGCTGAACGAAATCGTGCTCGACTTCTACGATCGTCTGAAATCGGTTTCTCGCGGCTACGCTTCACTCGACTATCATCTTGCCGACTACTGGGAGTCGCCCATGGTGAAGCTCGACATTCTGGTTGCGGGCGAACCGGTGGATGCGCTGTCGATCATTGTTCACCGCGAGTTTGCCTATGAACGCGGCAAGGCGCTGGTCTCCAAAATGAGAGAGCTGATTCCGCGGCAGATGTTCGAAGTTCCGATTCAGGCATCGATCGGAGCGAAGATTATTGCCCGCGAAACCGTGCACGCCATGCGCAAGAACGTTCTGGCCAAATGCTACGGCGGCGACATCACCCGCAAACGCAAACTGCTCGAGAAACAGAAAGAAGGCAAAAAGCGCATGAAGCGCATTGGCCGCGTCGATATTCCCCAGGAAGCGTTCCTGGCAGTGCTGAAAGTCGGCGAAGACAGCAATTAAGCTCGTGTAGGGGCGGGCGCCCGCGCCCGCCAATCCTGTACACTCACTCCCTTGTCATTCCGAATCCGCTTTAGCGGTGAGGAATCTGCTTTCCCTCAACTGATTCATGTCACGTCATCCCGTAAGCCCATACCTTTACCGGCGGGCCCGATCTCACGGCCAAGCGGTACTCATGATCCGGCGAACTCTGGCGCAAGATTCGACGACCCCATTCCGCGTCATCCCTCATTGACTTGACTCATCCCGACGCCTAACATGGTCGCGCATGGAGCGCGCCATCGTTTGATCGGACAGACTATCTCGCACTACCGCATCGTCGAAAAACTCGGCGGTGGCGGCATGGGCGTGGTTTACAAGGCCGAGGATGTAAAGCTCGGTCGCTTCGTCGCGCTCAAGTTCCTGCCCGACGATGTTGCCAAAGATCCGCAAGCCCTCAGCCGTTTCCAGCGTGAGGCCAAGGCAGCGTCCGCTCTGAACCATCCCAACATCTGCACCATCTACGAAATTGATGACCAGCACGGCGACGCGTTCATCGCCATGGAGTTTCTGGACGGCCTGACGCTGAAACATAAGATCGCCGGGCGTCCGCTGGAGACAGAAGAAATCCTTTCGCTGGCCATCGAGATTGCTGATGCACTCGACGCCGCTCATGCAGAAGGCATCGTTCATCGTGACATCAAGCCTGCCAACATTTTTGTCACCAAGCGCGGCCACGCCAAGGTTCTGGATTTCGGGCTGGCCAAGGTCATGGCCCCGACCAGTTCGAGCAAAGTTGGGTCTCTCAACACGCAAACCGGCTCGGTCGACGCGGACCATCTCACCAGTCCCGGTTCAACCCTTGGCACGGTCGCCTACATGTCGCCCGAGCAAGTCAAAGGCAAGGAACTCGATGCCCGCACGGACTCGTTTTCCTTTGGCGCGGTTCTGTACGAGATGGCGACAGGGTCGTTGCCTTTCCACGGTGACACCTCTGGACTGATCTTCAAAGCGATACTCGATTCCGACCCGCCGCCCGCGATTCGCTTCAATCGCGATATTCCTCCGAAGCTCGAAGACATCATCAATAAGGCTCTGGAAAAAGATCGCAACCTGCGCTACCAGAGCGCCGCCGATATACGAACCGACCTGCAACGGCTGAAGCGAGATACCGACACGGGACGCGTTGCGGCCGCAAGTTCTGGCTCGGTACCCGCAATCACCACGGACCATGCAGGGACGGCCGCCTCGGCCGTCCAGGCGGAGCGCAGCTCCGCAGGTTCTGCCACGGGCCATGTGGGGCGAGCGGACCATGTGGGGACGGGCGCCCTCGCCCGTCCGGGGCGAGCGAAGCTCGCCAGCGCAGTTGCCGTCGCGATCGCCGCGCTCGTCGCGGGCGGCCTTTACTACCGTTCGCATCGAGCCCAGCCCCTGACCGAAAAAGACGCCATCGTTCTCGCCGACTTCACCAACACCACCAGCGATTCCGTCTTCGATGGCACGCTGCGCCAGGGGCTTTCCGCGCAACTGGAGCAATCGCCGTTTCTGAACCTGCTTTCCGATCAGCAGATCACGAAAACGCTGGCTTTGATGACCCAGCCCAAAGACGTGCGCCTGACCAGCGAGTTGGCGCGAGAAGTCTGCGAGCGTACGGGCAGCTCTGCGACCATTGAAGGCGCGATTTCAAGTCTGGGCAGCGACTACGTCGTCGGCCTGACGGCGGTGAACTGCCACAGCGGCGACCTGCTGGCCCAGGAGCAAGTCACCGCCGGCAGCAAAGAGCAAGTGCTGAAGGCGCTGGGCGAAGCGGCTACGAAGCTTCGCGAAAAGCTGGGCGAATCGCTGGCTTCGGTGCAGAAATATGACGCACCGGCGGAGAGTGTGACCACGCCATCGATCGAGGCCCTGCAAGCCTATACTCTGGGCTTTCAGGCGTTGCTGGTCAAGAACGACTACGCCGCTGCCATCCCATTGTTCCAACGCGCCATCAGCCTGGACTCTAACTTTGCCATGGCGTATGCCCGGTTAGGAACCTGCTACTCGAACTTGGGGCAGGCGGCACGCGCAGCCGAGAATCAGCGCAAGGCGTACGAGTTGCGCGAGCGGGTGAGCGAGCGGGAGAAATTTTACATCGCCTCGCATTATGAACAGCAGGCTCTTGGGAATCTTGAAGCCGCCCGCAAAACCTTCGAACTGTGGGCGCAGACCTATCCACGCGACAGCACTCCCATCACGAACCTGGGATTCATCTATCTGACGCTGGGGGAATATGAGAAGTCCCTGGCAGCAAACCAGGAAGCTTTGAAACTGAATCCGACCGGTCTTAGCTACGCGAATGTCGTGGCCTCGTATGTGTACCTCAACCGGCTGGATGAAGCCAAAGCCACGGTCCAGGAGGCGCAAGCGAAGCATCTGGATTCCCCCAGTATTCATGTCAACCTTTACTCGGTTGCCTTCCTGCAGCACGACGCGGCAGGGATGGAGCGTGAAGCGGCCGCCGTGATGGGCAAGCCTGGGTTCGAAGATATAATCCTCTTCCTTGAATCCGACACTGCCGGTTACGCCGGGCAGTTTGCCAGGAAAAGGGAGCTGGTGCGGCGAGCGGGCGACTCCGCAACCCGCGCAGATGAAAAAGAGACAGCCGCGCTTTATCTGGCCGCGGGCGCCGTTCACGAAGCCGGGGCGGGCAATGCGGCCTTCGCTAAACAGCAGGCGCAGGCAGGGCTAACGCTTTCGAATGGCAGGGATGTTGGAGGCTATGGCGGAATCGCACTTGCCTTGGCAGGCGACTCGGCCCAGGCCCTACGGCTGGCCGATGATTTGGCCAAGCGCTTCCCTGAAGATACGATCGTGCAAATGCAATATCTGCCGATGATCCGTGGGGCGGAGGCTTTGCAGAGCGGCAATGCTGCCAAGGCGGTCGAGGCCCTCGTGCCGGCTATGCCATACGAACTCGGGCAAACTCTTTGGCCGGCTTACATTCGGGGTAACGCTTATCTGAAGTTGGGACAAGGGAGCGCTGCCGCGACGGAGTTCCAGAAGATCGTGAACAATCCCGGCGCCGTTCAAAACGATCCCGTCGGCGCGCTGGCGCATTTGGGGCTGGCCCGAGCGTATGCGCTTTCAGGCGACACGACAAAAGCCCGCACTGCCTATCAGGATTTTCTCGGCCTCTGGAAAGACGCCGATCCTGATATCCCCATTTTGAAGGAAGCGAAGGCGGAATACGCCGGGTTGCAGTGATCCTTGGACGTCGCCGATGCCCTTCCGATTGTGCAAATCTCAGACTTCCAGGAACTGCCAACCAATACCGCCACTCCGCCCTTACACATCTTTACAAGCCCGTAATCATAGCGATTCGTATCAGTTACATAAGGCCCGGTGGCCCAGGTTCCGCGAGCGCCTTTGCCAGCTAACCTGGGCAAAAATCTTGTCAAGCCCCCTTTTACCCCAATTTCCCCCTAATCCCCTCATTCCATTCCCAAAATAAATTTCCCAATCGTGTCCAACTTACCCCCGCGGTTTGATATTCTATAACTAGGGGATAAATACAAAGCACGGCTTATAGCCGTGCTTTTTTGTGTGCCTCAATGTCCCCGAAAGCTCAACCGGAACCCACTCCATGAAAAAAACAGAAGCAGTAATCAGCGACCGTAAGCTGCGCGGCGAATGGGCGGAAATGTATTTCATGACCCGCGCCGCCGAACAGGGCCTGACCGTCAACAAGCCCTTCGGAGAAATGGCCCATTTCGATTTCGTCATCGGCGACCACGGATGCCTGCTGCGCGTGCAGGTTAAGTCCACTCTGGCCAGGAGCGGCAGCGCTTACAAGTGCTCGGTGCGAGGCGGCCATCGCCCGTACGTTGGCGACGTCTTCGATTTTATTGCCGCTCTGGTCATCCCCGAGGACGCTTGGTACATCATTCCCGCCAAACTGATTTTTGGCCGCGGCAACATCAGCCTGCGCCCCGCGTCCGAAACCTCCGAATTCGCGCCCTACAAAGAAGCCTGGCACCTGCTCTGCACCCGGCCCTGCTCCGTCCGCGCCGTCAGCCATATCGAAGGCTGCGCCGATCCGGGTGTTACCTCTTCAGACCTTGAGGACGATCGGGTCGACCTAGGAGCTGAAAGTCCGGACCCCTACCCAAAGGTGCATGCACTAGAAATGTGCAAATCTCAAAGGTTGCCAGGAACTGCGAGGGCGTTAAATCCATCTGTCAACAGCCGTTGACAAACTGGTAACGTCACTTGATCGTGTGACTTACACCCCTCGGAGCGGGTCAAACTGGACCAACCCGGCCAGCGGCGGACCGTCGCATTTGTGCCTGGGCCCACGGTTCCACAATATTTTCCACAGGGTTTGGGGCGCGCATCGCACAAGTGCTAGCGGTTATTCGTCAGAGCCCGAGCCGCCATGGGCTAGCGAATCGAACCGCGTAGATCCCTTGAGGAAAGCCATTTTTATGGTTCCGGTCGGGCCGTTGCGCTGCTTGCGGATGATCAATTCGGCAATACCGTCGAGTTCCGGGTCGTCAGGTTTGTAGACCTCTTCGCGGAAGATGAAGGCTACCACGTCGGCATCCTGCTCTATGGAACCGGACTCACGCAGGTCGGCAAGTTGTGGACGATGGTCGGTCGAGCCACGGCTCTCGGGCGCGCGACTCAACTGGGAGAGGGCGACGAGAGGAACCGATAACTCTTTTGCCAGCCCTTTGAGGCCACGAGAAATCGCCGAGACTTCTTGAGTGCGGTTTTCGTAGCGGCGGCTCCCACCGGACATGAGTTGCAGGTAGTCGACGATGATCAGATCGAGCCGGCCTTGGGATTGCATCAGGCGGCGGGCTTTGGCTCGCATTTCGCTGAGCGCGATCCCGGGCGTGTCGTCGATGAAGACGGGAGCGTTGACCAACTGCTCCAGCGCGTGGTGGACCTTGTTTAGATCGTCTTTCCAGAGCGAGCCAGTGCGGAACTTGTGGGAGTCGACCCGGGCGAGGGAGCAGAGAAGACGCTGCAAGAGAGCTTCGCGTGACATTTCCAGAGAGAAAACGGCGACGACTTTCTGATCGATGATCGCAACGTTTTCGGCGATGTTAAGAGCCAGGGATGTTTTGCCCATGGAGGGACGGGCGGCGATGATGATGAGGTCGGAAGGCTGCAGACCGCTGGTTTTTTCGTCGAGATCCGCGTAATGCGTTTCCAATCCGGTGATGCGCTGGCCACGTTGGAGCAAGGCGTCGACCGATCCAAACGATTCTTTGACGATCTCCTGCACGCCCATGAAGCCGCGTCCGATACGTTTTTCGGAGAGCTGAAAGATGGCGGCTTCCGCATCGTTGAGAATTTCTTCGGCAGGGTCGGCTTGCTCCGCCGCGCGGGCGATCGCTCCGTTGGCCGCGTGAATCAATCCCCGCAGGAGCGCCTTGTCGCGAACGATTTTGATGTAGTGCTCGATGCTCGGCCGATCGGGAACACCATCCAGGAGACTGGACAAGTAGGCGACTTCTCCGATGGCCTCGAGTTCTTTGCAGCGATCAAGTTCCTCGGCAAGGGTAATAAGGTCGATCGGGCGGGAAGAGTCGGCCAGTTCGACCATGCGCGAATAAATGCGACGGTGAGAATCGAGGGAGAAATCTTCGGCCTTCAGGTGCTCGGCAGCTTCATTGAAAGCGTGATTGTCGAGAAGGATGGCGCCGAGGATGGAGCGCTCGGCTTCGACATTGGCCGGAAGCGTGTGCGCGAGCGAGTAATCAGTGGTTGCCAAAGTTTCTCCAGATGAAAATGCGGCTCGACTGCAAATGGGATATTAGAGACACATCGCTTGTGAAGAAGCCGCAGGTTTTTGGAAAAACCGGAAGAAACAGATTTTTTGTTGGACGCATGTTTGCTGGGGAGATTATAGGCGAATGGAAGGAGAACAAGCCAGATCGAGCTTAGATCCAAGAAATCCAAAACACAGAGGGCACAGGGGGCACACAGAGTTCTACCGCGACGGGGTTCTGCGGCGACGAGGTTCTACGGCGACGAGGTTCTACCGCGACGAGGTTCTACGGCGACGAGCAAAAATTAGAGCGGTCGGAGGCCAGCCACCTCCGACCGCTTCGCTCGTGGATGCCTGGACTGCCCTCACCGCACAAGGCAGAGAGGCGCACGTTTCGAAACCGCACTCACGCGGAGTACCCGTTTCTCTACGCACCCTGCAAATCGCGCGCGGCAGACGGGGATCTACACGTCGCAAATTGCAGCAATTGCCGTTAACCAGCCGCTCAGTCCTTCCGTGGGAGGGACCTTCGAGGAGGCCGCAACGCCTTGGTAGCCCACAACGCGCAGTGGCGCATGAGGGAAACCCTTCCAGCAATTCACCCTCGAGAACTGCCGGAAAACAACCAGCTCCCAGCAATCGTAGCAGCGCTCTTCAGACATCTCACGTATGCGCTGGCCAGCACTTTGCTTGAAATGGAAGGAAGCTGCAACAAAAAATTGCAGGCGGACTGTGCAGAAACTGTGGAGCAAAAGAATTGCTTGTGGAAAGTCAAGGAAAAAGCGGAAAAAGATCGGCCACAGATTTGCACAGGTGAAAATCGCAGGAAAAAGGGCGCGATGGCTCGCGCCCATTTCTTTTGTTTATGGGAGCTTAGTCGTGCACGCCGTCCATGAACGCCCGCAGCTTCCGCGAGCGCGAGGGATGACGCAGCTTGCGCAGAGCCTTGGCTTCAATCTGGCGGATGCGCTCGCGTGTCACGGCAAATGACTGGCCAACTTCTTCCAGTGTGTGCTCGCTGCCGTCTTCCAGGCCAAAACGCATCTTGATGACTTTCTCTTCGCGCGGAGTCAGGGTACGCAGCACCTGCGAAGTCTGGTCCTTCAAGTTAACGTTGATGACAGCCTCGGCGGGCGAAACCACGGCCCGGTCCTCGATGAAATCGCCGAGATGCGAATCTTCTTCCTCGCCGATCGGAGTTTCGAGCGAGATCGGTTCCTGCGCGATCTTCAGCACCTTGCGGACTTTCGCCACCGGAATGTCCATGCGTTTGGCGATTTCTTCCGAGGTCGGTTCGCGGCCGAGTTCCTGAACAAGCTGACGCGAAGTGCGGATCAGCTTGTTGATGGTTTCGATCATGTGGACCGGGATACGAATGGTACGAGCCTGATCGGCAATGGCGCGGGTAATCGCCTGGCGAATCCACCACGTGGCATAAGTGGAAAACTTGTAGCCACGGCGGTATTCGAACTTGTCGACGGCCTTCATCAAACCGATGTTGCCTTCTTGAATTAAATCGAGGAATTGCAGGCCGCGGTTGGTGTATTTCTTAGCGATAGAAACCACCAGCCGCAGGTTGGCTTCGATCAACTCACGCTTCGCCTGCTCCGCGTCCATGTCGCCCTGGATGATTTCGCGCTGGGTGCGCTTGAGCTCCAGGAACACAACTGTGGTTTCAAGCTCGAGTTTTTCGAGTTCGGCGCGAATGGCGCGCGACTGCCGACGATATTCTTTGCGCTGTTCTTCGCTGCGCGTCGCATCGGCTTTCTTTTCGAGGTTGATCGACTGGCGGTCGAGGGAACGCATGGTGTCGACCGTTTTGTTGACACGGTCGATAAGACGTTTGCGCTCGGCATTGGTGAAGCCAAGATTACGCACGCAGAGGGAAACTTCCACGATGGCGCGGGCCGTATTCAGGCGGTAGCGGCGGTAGTCCTTGGGGCGCTTCTTCTGATTGACGGTGGCAAACTTCTCGATCAACTGATTGGCCTTTTTGTAGGCTTTGGCCAGTTCGTCGATCTTGCCAGTGAAATCCTTCAGACGGTTCTGCAGAATTTCGTCGGTGATTTCTTCTTCGTCGAAAGTGACGACTTCCTTGATGGAACGGACGCCCTTTTTAAGGTCCTCGCCCATGGCGAGCAGCTCGCCGATAACGATAGGAGAACGCGAAAGCGCCTTGAGGACGCGGAGCTGGCCGCGCTCGATGCGCTTGGCAATCTCGACTTCGCCCTCGCGTGTGAGTAGCGGAACCGTACCCATCTCGCGCAGATACATGCGCACCGGGTCATTGGTTTTTTCAAGAGCGCCGGGCGTGAGGTCGAGTTCAACATCATCGCCCATTTCTTCGCCTTCTTCGAACTTTTTGTCGAAGGCTGCGCCGGGCGGTTTCGGCCCTTCGAGCACGTCGATGCCCTGGGTGCCGATGGTGGTGAGAAGATCGTCGAGATCTTCGGGAGAATGGACGTCCTGCGGAATGAGATCGTTTACCTGATCATAAGTCAAGTAACCCTTCTCCTTTCCGGTGTCGATCAACTTCTTAATGTCTTCGTACTTATCGTCAAGAGCCAAGAGAAAATTTCCTCAGTCGTCCCTGGAAGAGGACGTCAAAACGTCGTTTAAAATGGTGGGATCGTAAAGTGACGAGCCAACGCCGACACAAACTTACGAAGTATAGCATGAAATCAGCCGGTTGCCGAGTCTCTCTTCTGGCGCCGCCGTTCGCCCCCGCGTTATGTTCCCTGCCGTTAACCACTTAGATGTGCAAAACATGCTTTGAGTTTCATTTTGAGTCTCACGCCGCAGGAGGTGATTCTTCCCCTGGGAGGCCGGGATCCATCAATGCCCGCTTGAGTCGAAGTTTCTCTTGCAGCAAGGTTTGCAGCCGGCTGGCTTCCTGATTAGGCTTGGCTTGCAGTTCGCGTTGGACTTGCTCAAGTTTCCGCCGGAGATGAATTCTGCGCAGCCCGCGGACTGCCCCTTCAAGCCGCTCGGGAGTAAGCTCCTCGTCGTCTTTCATGAGAACCGAGGCTAAAAGGTTGCGGTCCGCGTCAGTAACGGGAAGTGACACGAGATCGGCGGAGTCAGGTGCTGCCAGCAAAGCATCCATTAAGCCTTCGGTCGCCATGCCCCGGTGAAGATCCTCATTCCGCAGAGCATACTCGGCTTGACGCGCGGGATCGAAGTCCTCGTCAGCGCCTTCGCGGGAGGAGAGGCGATTTTCGCCAGCCTGCACTTCATGACTGGAAGTTAAGGCGCGGATGAGAATCTTTTCGGCGTCGGTAACCTGGCTTTCGAGTGATGTTTTGATTTCGTGGGCAGCTCGTTTGGTGGCGGCATGCTGCAGTTCCTGGCGCAAGACGGCGGAATCGATGGCGAGCTTCTGGGCGATCTCGCGCGCGAGTTCGTCGCGAACAATGCGGCTGGGCACACGCTGGATGTGAGGTAAAAGAAAATTCACGGCCTTAACTTTGCTTTCCGGCGTTCGAGCGCTGAACTGAGCGCGGGCCCTCTCAATCAGGTAATCGAAGTAGGGCTGGGAATTGCGCAAAGCCTGGGCGTAGGCATCTTTGCCTTTGCGACGAATATATAGGTCGGGATCGAAGCCGGGTTCGAGCGACAAGACTTTGATCTGAAACTCTTCTTCGACGAGCAAGCCGAGCGTGCGCTCCGTGGCTTTCGCACCGGCGGTATCGGGGTCGAAGTTGACCACCACATTTTTGCTGAAGCGGCCGAGCAAGCGGGCCTGCAATTCGGTGAACGCCGTGCCGGAACTGGCGATTACGTTGTGAAAGCCAGATGCGTAAACGGAAATACAATCCATTTGGCCTTCGACCAAGATGGCATAGTCGAGCTTGCGAATGGCTTCTTTGGCGCGGTCGAGGTTGAAGAGAACCCGCGACTTGGAGTAGATCGCGGTCTCGGGGGAGTTGAGATACTTGGGTCCGGCTTTTTCGTCCGTAGAAAGGGTTCGGCCAGTGAAGGCGATGACGCGTCCGCTTTCGTTGGTGATGGGAAACATCACGCGGTTACGGAATTTGGAGTAGAGAGTGGTTGGTTGTTGGCCGCTGGCTGGGGATTCGTCGTTGGTCGTCGGTCGTTGGTCCTTGGGCCCTTCACGGTGAGGGCTGGCAGGTGTGGGCTGACTGCCTTCTTTGTCCTTCCAGGAAAATAGGCCGCTTTCGCGCAAAACATCTTCGTCGAACTCGGCGCGCAAACGATCCCGCAACAGGAAGCCGGAATCGGGAGCATAGGCGATGCGGAACGCCTTGATCATTTCTTCGTTGAGGCCGCGGCCAGCGAGATATTCGCGAGCGCGAGCGCCCTCCGGACGCCGCAGGCATTCCTGAAAGAAATCGCATGCGTGTTCGTGGATGTCGAGCAGCACGGTACGCTGCTTGGCTTCTTTCGCTTCCGCCGGACTGCTGTAACTTACCTTCGGAAGGGCGACACCGAGCTTTTGCGCGACGGCTCGCACAGCTTCCGGAAAAGTGATGTTTTCGATTTTCTGTACGAAGCTGAAGACGTCGCCGGACGAGCCGCATCCGAAGCAGTGAAAGAACTGGCGGGTGGCGTGAACGGAAAAAGAAGGTGTTTTCTCGTTATGAAAGGGACAAAGCCCGGAATAATTTTGCGCGCCGGCCTTTTTCAGCTTGACGTAGTCGCCGATGACGCGAACGATATCCGCCTGCTGCTTGAGTTCGTATGCAAAATCGCCGGGGTTGGCCATGAGCGGAATGGTGCGGAGTAATTGTGCGCCAGAGAAGGGCTGAAGGGAATATAGCAGCCTCGCCGGGCATTAGGAAAAGCTGTGGATTTCAGGAATTAGTAGTTGAGGGCGGAGGAAAAGGTCAACGAACCTGCTTGCCAGGCCAAGGCGCATTTGATCGACGGCTCACCACATCATCTGCACGACTTTGCCCAATGCGGCTCGGCGGACAGTGGTCGCGTCTGCGGCTCAATCAGCGATTTCTTCTCTAGCAGCTTAATAAAGTGCGCTTTCAAGCTAGGACTACTCGGACGCGATGCCTCAACTCCATAAGTCCCGATGGGAACGACCAACACGCTGGAAGGCCGGTCGCTGAGGTTACGGCTGTCGAGAGAAACTGCCCTATACCCTCAACTCCACCACCGTAGCTCCGCCTCCGCCTTCGTTTTGAGGAGGCTCAGCGACGGACTCCACGTGGGGATGGGTTTGCAGGTATTGCCGAAGGGCTTTGCGCAGAATGCCCATGCCGCTGCCGTGGACCACGCGCACACGACGCATTCCCGCTAAGAAAGCTCTGTCAACGAACTTTTCTACTTCCCGCGTAGCTTCGTCGACATTGCGGCCGATCACGTTAATTTCCGATGGAACGTTTTGGTTTTCGCTTTCGAGCGAGATTGAGATGCCGCGAGCCCGCGCGGCTTTGACAGGGGATTCCGCCGCGCGCGCCAGCACTTCAGCGATGTCATCGCGTGCGATGCGCATCTTCATGGCACCGATTTCGACTTCGAAGTGATTGTCGTCCAGATGGCGGCTGACAATTGCAGTCCGTCCCATCGACTTCAGCTTGACGGTGTCACCCTGAGAGACGTGTTGGACCACGTGGGGCTGGGCATGGACGTCGCCGGCATCGGCGCCGGTGGAGTGAGCGACGACGGTGGAGTCAAACTGCTCGCGAAATTCTCGCCGCAGCTTGGAGATTCGACGCTCGGCATCTTTCGAGAGCTTTTGTGATGCAACGCGGTCCTGGATCGCGTTGACCGCTTCGCGGGCATGATATTCAAAGTCGCGTAGCAGGCCATCGAGTTTCTTTTCCAGTTCTTTGATCTTGGCTTGCTGATCTTTCTTTCCCTCCGCGGCCATGCGGGTTTTCTCACGGTCAAGCTCTGCCTCGCGAGTGCGCAGGCGCAGGCGATCGGCTTCGGCCTCACGCAATTCGGCATGGAGGCGATCGAGAAATTCGCTGACATCGCGGGCCTGGGAGCCCAAGCTGGCACGTGCCTGCGCGATTACGGCGGGGTTTAGTCCCAGGCGCTGGGCGATGTTGATTCCCGCAGAGGCTCCCGGAACGCCGACTTTCAACTCATAGGTAGGTTGGAGGGTGGCTTCGTCGAAGCCGACGGATGCGTTAAGCACTCCAGGGGTATTCGCGGCGAAAACTTTCAGCGATGTGTGGTGGGTCGAGATAACGCTGATGCATCCGATCAGGCGGAAATGCTCGGCGATGGCGACAGCCAGGGCAGCGCCTTCTTCGGGATCGGTAGCCGAGCCGAGTTCGTCCAGAAGGACAAGCGAGTCTGGAGTCGCGGTTCGAGAGATGAAGTCAATGTTCGTGACATGGGCGGAAAAGGTCGAGAGGTTCTGTTCGATGGATTGATAGTCGCCAATATCGGCCAAGACGGAATCAAAGATCGGCAAGGTAGCACGGTCGGCGGAAACTGGAATGCCCGATTGTGCCATCAAGGCCAGCAAGCCGAGCGTTTTGAGGGCAACGGTCTTGCCGCCGGTATTTGGGCCGGTAATGATCAGCTCGTGGTTTTCGCCTTCGAGCTCAATGCTAATCGGGACGACGCGAGTACCTTTGAGATTGAGGTTCCGTTCGAGTAAGGGATGGCGGGCTTTCCACAGAACAAGGTGAGTTTGGCGTGGGCGAGCTTCGTTTTCCGCCGCGAATTCCGCGGCCACACAGTTGTAATCCTCGGCGAATCGTGCTTTGGCAAATTGCAGCTCCAATTCCGCGAGAACTTGAGATGCGCTCAGGATGGCGTCAGCGTGTTCGCCGATGCGCCGGGTCATTTCGAGAAGGATGCGATGAATCTCGGCGAGCTCTTCTTCCATTAAGCGGACGAGTTCGTTGTTCTGCTCGATGGTTTCGAGAGGCTCGATGAAGACGGTCTGCCCACTCGAGCTGGCGCCGTGGACGACACCTTGTACGCGACGTTTCTGTTCGACCTTCACCGGAATGACGAAGCGTTCGCCGCGGATTGTGATCAGATCATCCTGCGCGGTTCCGCCTTCGGTTAGCCGGCGCAGATAACCTCGCAGAGATTCCTGGATCAAGCGGCGTTGTTTTTCGATGTCGCGACGGATGCGCGCGAGTTCGGGAGAAGCACGGTCATCCAAGGTTCCGTCAGGGAGGATCTTGTTGCGAAAAGCGCGCAAGAACTCGGTGAAGTCGGTGATTCCTGAGGAAAGTTGTGCGACGGCTCTCCACTCGCCTTTCATGGCTGCAGGCGGCTGCATCGAAATCTCACGCCATTCGGCGGCACGATCTGCGATAAGGACGATATCGCGGATGTCGGCGATCTCGAGAGCGGCGCCGGTAATCCGCGACTTTTCCAACTGCTCGCGAACTTCGAGCAATCCCGAAAAATCGAAACTGCCACCGACGCGGCGAAACTCTCGAATCTCGCTGGTTAGTTGGTGCTGGTCTTCGATCCAGTTCTGGTCGGAGGAAGGCTGCAGCGCAGAGATAAGACCCTGGCCCAGCGGAGAACTCGCGTATCCGCGAAGCAAATCACGCAGGGAATCGAATTCCAGCACTCGGGAGCTGGTATGGGAAAGCGGGTGCGGCATTAGAAGTTTATGGTACAGGAGAATAACTAGAGCAAACACGGAGGGCATAGAGGAACATCGTCTGTGACGCGGATCACCATAGAATCGGTATAAAGGCTGGGTTTAGCACTCCCTGTCGGCCAACGCAGCGGGTTTGCTCTGCTAGAATCAGGCTGTTCGACAAGGGTTTTCGCTATGGCCTTTCCAACTACGCGGTTACGGCGCTTGCGGCAGAGTGAGCAGATGCGGTCTCTGGTGCGGGAGACGCGGCTTACGCCTGAATCGTTGGTCTACCCGATGTTTGTCTGCCCGGGCGAGGGTGTGCGCAAGGAAGTGCGCTCCATGCCGGGGGTCTTCAATCTTTCGGTCGACGAGGCGGTCAAAGAAGCGGAACAAACGCATTCGCTGGGAGTGCCGGCGGTCATCTTATTTGGCCTCCCCGAGAAAAAAGACGAGATTGCGACCGGCGCGTGGGAAGAAAACGGCATTGTGCAGCAGGCGGCGAGGGCGATTAAGCGGGAAGTTCGCGATCTTATCATCATGGGCGATGTCTGCCTCTGCGAGTACATGTCGCACGGGCATTGCGGAATTGTGCAAGCGGCAGGACCGCAATCGTTGGGGGCGGCGGTTGCGGCTCAGCCCGCTGCCGCGACTCAATACGAAATCGTCAACGATGCGACGCTTGAGATTCTGGCGCGGACGGCGGTTTCGTTAGCGCGGGCCGGCGTCGACATCATCGCACCTTCGGACATGATGGATGGGCGCGTGGCAGCGATCCGGAAAGCGCTCGATGGAGCTGGGCTGATCAACACTCCGATTCTTTCGTACGCGGCGAAATTTGCGTCGGGGTTTTATGGGCCATTTCGCGAAGCGGCCGACTCGACACCGCAATTCGGCGACCGGCGCTCTTATCAGATGGATGGGGCGAATTTGCGGGAAGCCATGCGCGAGATTGAACTCGACATTGAGGAAGGAGCGGACATGATCATGGTGAAACCTGCCATGCCCTATCTCGATGTGATTGCGGCGGCGAGGGAGCGATTTGATTTGCCGCTGGCGGCGTATCAGGTTTCGGGTGAGTTTGCGATGATCGAGGCCGCTGCCAGGAACAATTGGATTGACCGCGAGCGCGTGATGCTGGAAAGCTTGCAATCGATCCGGCGCGCCGGAGCAAGCATTATTCTGACGTACTACGCGAAGGAAGCGGCGAAGCTGCTGACGTAGGTTCGTCTGAGGTTAGACATCTTCCCACTTTCGCGAAGACGCGAAAGACCTGCCACCCCAAATTCCACAAAAAAGCGACCTCCAGGAATGCTGGAGGTCGCTGTTGTTTAGGAGACAAGATTACTTGCAATTCGGGAACTTGCCCGCAACCACTTGGGTGCTCCAGTCGAATTGCTCCGTCACCTTGTAATATTCCTGGGTGTACCAGAAGGTGCAGCCATCCTGGTCGATACGCATCGAGCTGTAGTCGCCCCAGCGGTTTGCGGTTCCCGGCTGCGAACCGGTTCCACCCACCACCTTGAGCTCGCGCAGCATTTGGCCAAGCGGATCGGAAGGCTGGCGACCGGTTATAAAGACCGACGGGTACATTGCAGTGCCGCCGGGGCAGGTGTCGCCGCAAGACTCGCTGTAACCCATGGCAATGTTCCCGACTTTGTCGCGAGCGATCGAACCCATCCAGCGCCAATTGCCGTTAGGAGCGTAGGTGCCCTGCTGATAAACGCTGAGTGAAGTCACCGGAACCTGGGAATCTGGAGCGGTAATCTCCATCCAGCGCTCTCCATCCTGGCCGCCGGTGGCGGCGACATCAAAGAGGGTAAAGAAGTGCTGCGCCTTCGATCCGTCGTTCCAATAAGCAAAGCGATACATCAGCCGGCCGGAGAGCGATTCGAGCAGGTCGGTAATGCTCTTCTGCGGAACACAATCGCCGCCGTAGTTGCCGTCGCATGCCGGATTGAAAGGTGCGATGCTGAGCAACTGGGAGTTGTTGTCGCCGGTGAAGGTTGCGCCCTGCGACCAGTCATTGACGTTGTTGATGTGCGCCGAATAGAGAGAGAGATGGGCGTTGTCGACATCGCCGACGCTGCCGATATAGAAGTGATCTTCTCCGCTGGGCGGGGCAGTAGGTGAATCCTGGTCAGCTGGAAGCAAGCTGTCCTCACTGCTGGTGTACTGGTGACAAATCTGTTCGGCGGTAGGATCGCCGGCGAGCATCTTGGTGCGGTTATAGACGCAAGCCATGGGGCCCACGAATCCGCTGCCGCCAGGGCCAAAATTGTTAAATGCCTGGCCGTAGTCAACAGGCCAGATTCCCCACTTAGGATAGTCAGGGAAGCCATTGCCGGGCACCGAGAATTCATAGATGTAGTAAGTGCCATTGGCGTCGTTGGTGGTTGAGATTGCGACGCATACGGCATAGGGCGAGGCAAAAACGTTTTGCGTCAAAACCCAGCGATGAGCCTGTACATCCCACTGGGCGATGATGTCGCCATCGTTCTGGGTCTTACAAAGCGGGCTGCCCGGCAATCCAGACCAAAGCATATTGCCTTCGACCGCTGGTCCGCAGGTGTAAGGAGCGGTCTTGGAGCAGACCGTGTAAGAAGTATTGACCCACTGGAGAATCTGGGTATCGCCGACCGCCATAGTGGTGTCCGGCGGCGCGTCAGGAACCGAATAGTTCGGGAAGCCGTTGCCTACGCCAAGGAAATTGGCTTTGAAAATGCCCGCTGGAGGCGGCGCTTCAGCAGAAGTCTGCTCCACCCTCGGCAACCGTGCCGAAGGAGCGCTTGGGAATGCGCCGAACTGGGTTGGCTTCGTGAAAGCCGTAATGAACAGGTTGAGGCAATTTAGCAAGATCGCCTAAACGTTCCGAAATACCGAATGCAACTGCGTGGTGAGCCACATCCTGCGCGGCTAATGGCAAGCAGGATACCGACAGCACGGCCAGAACAACCAAGGAGATACCCACAACACTTGTTTTCCGCATGATTTTTTTCCACTGCTCCCTTCCGAATAACGGCGTAACGTGCGTCGCCAATTTCAACACACGTCTCGGCGAATTACAACTATTTACTCCGTAGTTAACAGAGTCAAAAGTTAGTATGGACGCGGAGTTGGGGCGGCCGGCAATGAAGTTCGGCGTTCTTTGTGAAGTGAGGACGGGGCAGTTTTGGACGGCCTGAGATACACTACTGCGTTGCCTAAACAGACTCAGGGTTCTGAAAACCTAATTGCCTTGATTTCCCATGGCTGCTGGGGACTTGCTCTATACGTTTGTCTAGCGAGCATCGCATTGGCGCAACACACTTCGGTTGACACCAATGGCCTAGCGGGCAAAATCGAGACCGACTACAACGCCGCGGGCAAGCCCACAGAGATGCGGACAATCAGCGCCGACGGCAAGCTGCAGCAGAGGGTGGACTACGAATACCTGCCAGGCTACTACGGGGCGCAGCAGACGGATACGACGTATTGGCCGAATGGCAAGGTGCGTAAGGTGGTGCACCACAACTACGACGAGAGCACAAACTTTACCGGCGAGTCCATCCAGGTTTTTGACGAATCGGGGCAACAGATTGGTGGTCATAAGTTGTTGCACGATCCGTGGACGGGGGTGTATCGCTGCGCCGAATGGAATATCGCTGCGCGGGACTACAAAGCGGTTGATTGTCCGTCCGGAGATGAAGAGGGCGGCGGGAATAATCGGGAAGTACATAGGTTCACTTACGACGAGGTCATGCGCAATTTGGAAGCAGCGCGGACCGCAGCGCAACGGAACGGGGAGATCCCCCAGCCGCTCACCCGCGAACCATCGGTCAAGCCAGAGGTGGGATTCATTCTTCCGGCGCGACTGCGAGCTGGCGAGCGCGTGTCGGGGACGATGGTCGAAAATCCTGAACAGTACGAAGGTGCGCCGGATTTTGAGGTCATCCCGATTTCATTGCCGCTCGAGGGTAGTGGAGGTGCGTCGCGATTGTCTGGATGGCAGTTGCGGATAGAAGGAGCGGAGTCGCAGGCGGCGGATGCGCCGGTAAGTTTTCAGATTCCCGAGAGTAGGTCGCTGAAACTTATATTTCGTCGAGCGAACGATTCCGCCCAATCCTTAACGAAGACTTTGAATCTACCGGTGAGTTCGGGGAAGCCGCTGCCATCTTCAAAATCGTTTAAGGCAGACCCGCTTTGCATGAAAGGGCAGCTTTGTGTCGTGCACGGGCCCTTCAGCGGCGATAGCAGGAAAACGTTTGTTGCGTTTGAGAGTCGGCCGGCGGCGATCCTAGCTGAAAGCCAAAGTGGGGCTTATATCAGTGTTCCAGAGCTGACATCTCCTGGCGGGCGGACGTTGTTCCTGGCAGAAGGATCGAAGGTAGCCGCGTTGCCGGTGGTGGTCGGGGAGCTGGCAATCAGTGGCGAGGGCCGCGAACTGAAGGCGGGGGATAAGTTAATCATGTCAGTCAGCCTGGATGGGCCGGGGGATTTGCCGGAAGGCGCATGGGAGGGTGATGTCGTATCCAGCGACGCACTAGCGCAGGCCCGGCAGCTCATTCCGGGTTTTCGATTGAGCGAGAGAAGCGCCGAAAAACGAAAAGCTGAAGAAGAGGCAGAACACAGTCGGGAAAAACGAGAAGCGCAGATCCTAATGATTCTAAAAAATGCCAATCCGCAACAGACTTCGGTGCACGGTTCGAAAAATGACATGCTGGTCTTTCGTTTAGGCGAGGAGGCGTTTGAGCGGGGCGAGTTCAGATACAGCCTGCTGGTCGAAGTGGAACGAGCGGGGAAAGTCGACATCAAAGGCTACGTCATCCCTTTTCTGGGGCCGGTTGCGGGACAGGAATTTGCGGTGCAAACAGCTTCGCAGTAGGCGCGGTTACAGCGCCTTCACGACCACCAAGCTGGCGTCATCTTGAAAGTGGCCTTCGCAATGCTCGATAGCCGAGCGCATAAGCAGCGTTTTGAGATTTTCAGCGCTGCCGGCGGTATTGTGCCGTGCGATCTGGACGAGGCGATCTTCGCCAAAAGGTTCCTCAAACGAGTTGCAGGCTTCGACTAAACCATCAGTGAATAGCAGAAGCTCGTCTCCGGCTTTCAACTGCAAATCGCTCTGCTCGTAAATCCAATCGGGAAATTGAGCGAGAACTGCGCCAGCAGCATTTAATTCACAAGCGGATCCGTCGGCCCGAATGAGCATGGGAGGGTTATGCCCGCAATTGCAATAGGCGAGCCGATGCTGCTCGCTATCCAATAGGGCATAGAAGAATGAAACAAATTTACCGACGGGAGCGATCTCGCAAAGGATGCGATTAAGGCGGCGGCAGATTTCACGCGGCGAGAAAGTCTCCCACATCAGCGGCTTCAAAGCAGCTTGCAGACTCGACATGAGCAGCGCTGCGGGCATTCCTTTACCAGCGACATCGGCGATGCAGAGAACGGTTTGGGTTTTGCTGACGCGGACGACGTCGTAATAATCGCCGCCGACAAAGCGCATCGGTTGGGTAATGCCGGCGATTTCATAATCGCGGATTTGGGGGATTGATTTTGGCAGCAGGTTCCGTTGAATCTCGCGAGCTTCGCGCAATTCGTCGGAGTGCTGACGTTGGGCCTGGCGCAGCGTATGGCCGCGCTCGACTTGGGCACCGAGCTTGGCTAGCAGTTCGCCGTTCGACCACGGCTTCTGCACGAAATCAGAAGCGCCACGCTGCATAGCTTCGACCGCCAAATCGACGCTGCTCCAGGCGGTCATCACCACCAGAGGCAGATTTTGGTCGATGGCGCGAATCTGTGAAACGAGTTCCAGGCCTTCACCACCCTCGGTAGTGTCGCGGGTGTAGTTGAGGTCCATGAGGACGACGTCGAACTGATTCGACTGCAAGGCCTGAAGAACGGAGCGCGGTTGAGTGACGGCCTCGGTGCGATAGCCGTGATTCTTGAGCAGCAGTTGCAGGGCGTCGAGGACGTGGGGCTGATCGTCGGCCACCAGGACCCGCGCGGTGGTCATGCTGTCGGCCCCGAAGGTGGGGCTTTCCATGCCGACTGGAAATGCACCCCGTGGGCCAGAGTTGCTCTGTGTCGTAAGTCATTGAGGGTAAGGCTATTTTGGTGGGACAGTACGGCGGAGGATATTAGAGTTCTGTGCGGCGGCGGAATCCAGTGTTCGGAAGCGGACAGCGGGTCACGCCGAGGGACGTTTGCGTTTGGAACTGGGGCTATGAAGAAGGTGTGGAGGATTGGTGGAGCTGGTGCAAACCACGCAGGTGCAACCTTCATTGACAGCCGATTGCCATTCGGCGACAGCATCCAGTCGATAGCCGATGCCTCGGACAGTCTTCAAATAGGCGGGACGAGCGGGGTTGAGTTCGAGTTTCTTGCGAATGCGGCGGATGCAGGCGTCGACGCTGCGAGGCGTGACAAATTGCGTATCACCCCAGACGGCATCGAGCAGCAGGTCGCGGGTGAAGACTTGACCGCGATGCCGGGCGAGGTATTCGATCACGCGAAATTCCAGGCTGGTGATAGGCATGGGTTCGCCACCGACCGTGACCTTCATGGCCCAGCTATCGATCACGAGATCGGGTTTTTTCGCTCGCGCTGCCCCACCGCTTCGGGGCAGGCGGCGTAGTACGGCCTGAATGCGAGCCACAAGTTCACGGTCACTGAAGGGCTTGGCGATGCAGTCGTCGGCGCCTGAGTCGAGCACGAGAACGCGGTGCTCCTCGGTATCCTCCTCGAGAAGGAAAACCACTGCGACGCGGCTGGCGATGCGGCTCTGCCGAAGGCGACGGCAAAGGGCAATACCGTTGCCGTCGGGCAAGACGAGCGAGATGAGCATGAGCGAGGGACACTGATACTCGGCCTCCTCAAGCACGTCCATCGAGGAGAATGTTCTCACGCTGTAACCGGCTTCCTCGAGGCAAGACTGGGACATGTGGCAGATCTCAGTCTCGCCGCAAACCACAAAAATGAGGGGTCTCATTCGCTCATCCCTTGTGGACAGAACTTGACATCGAGTCGACGTTGGGCACAGATGAACACACGGCTCAGCCCGAAACTCCGCGATAACAAAAGACTGGACTGGGCGTTGGCGGCTAACTGTAGTGAGGTTGTGTTACTGGGAGGTGACCGAAATGTGAATCCTGTGTGAATTCTGGCCGGCGCGTATGCAGAACTACTTAGCGCGTGGGACCTGCAAGCATCACACCCAACACTTCTTTCAGGATCTTGGCGCAAACCATAGCAGTGAGTTGTGAAATGTCCTGCTTTGGGTTGTACTCCACGATGTCAGCGCCAACAATATTGCCGCGGATGGCATGAAGATGAGAAAGGGCGTCACGCACGGACATTCCGCCCGGTTCGCGATGGGAAATTCCGGGCGCGAAGGCGGGATCGAGGACATCGACGTCAAAGGAGATATAAACGTCACCGTTGAAAGCGAGTTTGTGCAGAGCAGGAAGATCTTGCATTTCCATTACCTCTACCCCGAAGTGATTAATCCTAAACAAGCCGAACGAATCCGTCTCCCCAGGTCTGAATCTGTTCTGACTTGGCTTTCATCCATTATGCTAGTAACGGATTATGGCATCGCGAGTGAAAACGATAACGGAAACTACTTCGGGAGTGCTTGAGCAGGACAACCTCGAACGCGAGCGCGTATTCGACGCGTTCCGGCGCTGGGGATATCTCGAGGCCGACCTCGATCCGCTTGGGTTCTTTCGGGCCGAGCAGCATCCCGACTTGCAAATCGACAATGAAGCGGCGCGCGAGGCGCGTCAGATTTACAGCGGAACCGTGGGCGTGGAATTCATGCACATCCCCGATCCCGAGCGACGGCGCTGGATCCAGGAACATATGGAGGGCCCGCAGCCGAAGGTCGATCGGGATGCCGCGCTGGATCAACTGATTCGGGCGAAGCTGTTCGAGACGGTCTTGCAGCAGCGGTACCTGGGAACGAAACGATTTTCGCTGGAGGGCGTGACCGCGCTGATTCCGCTAGTGGACGAAATTCTGCAGGCCGCGGCAGAGCAGGGTGTGGCGGAACTGGTGATGGGAATGAGTCACCGGGGACGATTGAATGTGATCGTGCATGTGGCGCGGCGAGCGGCGGAAGAGGTATTTGCGAATTTTGAAGATGTGGATCCGCGCAGCGTGCTAGGCAGTGGCGATGTGAAGTACCACATGGGAGCGACGGGCGAGTACGAAACTCGAAGCGGGGCGAAAGTTCATATTCACCTGGTGTCGAATCCAAGTCACTTGGAGGCAGTCGATCCGGTGACGATCGGGCGAACCCGAGCCAAGCAGGATCGGGCGGGAGAATCGGGCAAACAGAAATATCTACCGCTGCTGGTGCACGGCGATGCGGCGTTCGCGGGGCAGGGAATTGTTGCGGAGACGATGAATTTTGCCGACCTGCCGGGCTATACCGTGGGTGGAACGGTTCACATCATTGCCAACAATCTGATTGGCTTTACGACGGTGCCGAAGGAATCGCATTCTTCGCGTTTTGCAGCGCAATTGGCACGGCGGCAAGCGATCCCGATCTTCCACGTGAATGGGGAAGACGTGGACGCGGTTTTGCGGGTGGGGCGGATGGCGGTCGAATATCGTTACAAGTTTGGCAGTGATGTGGTGGTCGACATGATCGGCTTCCGTCGACATGGACACAGCGAAGTGGATGATCCGACGGTTACGCAGCCGGTGCTTTATAAGGCCATCGCGAACCATCCGGCGCTGTGGGAGATTTACGCCGAGGACAATGGGATTCCGGGCATTGAGGAACGAGTGCGGGTAATTCGTGAGGAATTGGAGGCAGCGCATCAGCAAAGCGGGTCGATCACGAAGAAGCCGACGCTCCGGGAGTTGCCGAGCTACTGGGATGACTATAAAGGCGGACGCTACAAGGCTGAATATGCGGTCGAGACTGGGTTGCCGGCAGAGGAACTGGGTGAATTGGCGGAACGGCTGACCAGTTATCCCGATGATTTTCACATTCATGCCAAGGTGAAGAAGTTGCTCGAACAGCGGGCAGACATGGGCAAGGGGAAGCGTCCGGTCGATTATGGTATGGCGGAGGCGCTGGCGTTTGCCAGTTTGGTGAAGTCGGGAACGCCGGTGCGGTTGAGTGGGCAAGATTGCCGTCGCGGAACGTTTAATCAGCGGCACTCGCTGCTGGTGGATATTGAAGATGAGCACGAATATGTGCCGTTGCAGAATATCTCGGCAGATCAGGCCCGGTGCGAAATTTATAATTCGACGCTTTCCGAAGCGGGCGTGCTTGGCTTTGAGTATGGATACAGCCGTGACTATCCGGAGGCGCTGGTGCTGTGGGAGGCGCAATTTGGAGATTTTGCCAACACGGCGCAGGCGGTGATCGATCAGTTTGTGAGCGCGGGGGAAGATAAGTGGAATTTGCTTTCCGGGCTCGTGCTGCTTTTGCCGCATGGGTATGAAGGACAAGGGCCGGAACATTCGAGTGCGCGCATCGAGCGATTTCTGCAATTGGCGGCGCGGGACAATTTCCAGATTTGCCAGCCTTCGAATGCAGCACAGTATTTTCATTTGTTGAGACGGCAGGCGCTTTCGCATTGGCGAAAGCCGCTGGTGGTGTTTACACCAAAGAGTATGTTGCGGCATCCGGATGCGGCTTCGCTGCTCGACGATTTCACGCATAAGACTTTCTTGAGCGTGCTGCCGGATCGGGAAGTCAGCGACGCGAAGCGTATTTTGCTTTGCACAGGAAAGATCGGGCATGAATTGCGAGAAGAGAGAAAAAAGAGGAAAGACGATTCGACCGCGATTGTGTTCGTTGACCAGCTTTATCCTTTCCCGGAAGCCGAGCTGAAAGCCGAGCTAGAGCATCATTCGGGTGCGCGGGACATCGTTTGGGTGCAGGAAGAGCCGGGCAACATGGGCGCGTTGCCTTATATCATGCCACGGTTGCGTCACATTGCCGGGGATCGACCGGTGCTTTCGGTGAAACGCTCGGCCAGCGCGAGTCCGTCGACCGGATCGGCGAAGGCGCATGAGATGGAGCAGAAGACGCTGATTGCGCTGGCGTTCACAACGAGTGAGTAGCTGTTCGGTAAGTGCATGGGTCCTTCGACTGCATGGCTTTCGCGCGAGCGCGAAAGCCATTTCGCTCAGGATGACAATCAAGGTCTAGCCGCCGCTTATCCCTCAGGGTCGTTCGGTGACGGCTTTTCCACCCGAGCCGGGAAGTTTAGTCTTTGCCCCTCCTGTTATCTCTCCTTTCAGCAAGGACTCGATGCTGTCGTAGGCGTAGATTGTTGGCGCGTGATTTTGCATGAGACCACCGGTGTCGGCCGTCGGGCCGTAATTGCTGTGAAGATCGTGAGCTAACATGCGGAGCATGGCCATAAGTTGGCCGCGATGATGCGAGGTGTGAGAAATGCGGCGGGTCATCACCCAGGCGCGGGAGCGCTGGACATCGAAAAAAGTTGTATTTCCTTCCCACCAAGATTCATCTTTCTGTCGTAATGCGACTAAACGCTTGCCGCTATCCTCGGAGTATTGCTTGATGAAGTCGAGGCGGTTTTCCTGCTTGGGAAGCGGAGGGGCGCCGACATCGATTGCCAGCATGGTGCGAAACCATAGATCCTCGCTGACGCATTGATGCACCATCTGCTCATGAACACTGCGGCCGCGCGGGTCGTTGTGGTTTGGGCGAACGGGTAGGTCTTCATCGCGGAACTCGCTCCAGACGCTGACGATTTTGAGCCGCTCGGTGTCATAGGTGTCAATCAGAAAGCTGTAGCGCATAGGTCCTCCACTCTGTCGACAGAGATCACAATTGGGAGATTCAAAATGTTACCCTAACGTTCCATCGAAAAGATGAAGCACTCGATGCGAGAGCGGAATTTCTACGTCGCGGTAGATACCGGCGGGACTTTCACCGACTGTGTGTGGCTGGAACGAGGCCGTATTCGCACGTTGAAAGTGTTTTCCACGCCGGACGATCCCTCGCGGGCGGTTGGAGAGGCGCTGGCGAAAGTCGGCGCGGGCGGCGCCGTAGTCCTTCTGCACGGCACCACGGTCGGCACGAATACTCTGCTTCAGCGCAAAGGCGCTCGAGTAGCGCTGGTCACGACGGCTGGGTTCGAGGATGTTATCGAGATTGGGCGGCAGGCGCGACCCAAGCTATACGATCTCTTTTTTGATCGAGTTGAGCCGCTGGTGCCGAGCGAGCGGCGATTTGGTGTGAATGAACGGTCCGCCAGCGACGGACAGGTTCTGCAGGAACCGTCGGCGAACGAGTTGGAGGATTTGACCTCAAAGATCGGTGCAGTAAACCCTGAAGCGATTGCGATTTCGCTGCTGTTTTCCTTCGCGAATCCGAAAAATGAGCAGGAAGTGACAGCTGCGCTCGAAAACCTAGGCCTGCCGCTTTCGGTTTCGCACATTATTCTGCCCGAGTTTCGCGAGTACGAACGGACGAGCACAGTGGTGGTGAACGCTTATCTGCAGCCGGTGATGCAGAAATATCTGGGAAATCTTGAGAAGCGATTGTTCGCCGCGGGGAAGCGCACTGAGGTTCGCGGTTCAGGCGGCGGAACGCCACGAGTTTTTGTCATGCAATCTACTGGCGGCATTACGGCGTTAGGCTCGGCGGCTCGTGAGCCAGTGCGAACCGTTCTGTCAGGGCCGGCGGGAGGAGTGGTGGGTGCAGCCGCGATGGCGAGGCGCAGCGGTTTCTCGCGGATCATTTCTTTCGACATGGGCGGAACTTCGACCGACGTGGCTCTCGTGGACGGAGAAATGCGGTCCAGCAGCCAATCCGAAGTGGCGGGTTTGCCGGTGGGCGTGCCGATGCTGGATATCCATACGGTTGGCGCGGGCGGAGGATCGATTGCTCGCTTTGACGCGGCGGGAGCTTTGCGAGTGGGACCGGAGTCGGCGGGAGCCGATCCCGGACCGATTTGCTATGGACGCGGCACGGAGCCGACGGTGACCGACGCGAACTTGATTCTGGGACGGTTGCGGCCAGACCGCTTTTTAGGGGGAGAGTTTGAGCTGGATGAGGGGCGAATGCAGAAGATTGTCGCGGAATGGTTGCGGCAACGGGGTTCGCGGCTTTCCGTGGAGCAATTCGCCGGAGGGGTGATTCGCGTGGTGAACGCGACGATGGAAAAGGCGATTCGGGTCGTGTCGATCGAACGAGGCTTTGATCCGCGGGATTTTACACTGGTGGCGTTTGGAGGGGCAGGAGGACTGCACGCATGCGAACTCGCGGAAGCGATGGGCATTCCGCGCGTGATTGTGCCCGCCTATCCCGGGGCGTTGTCGGCTTTTGGAATTCTGGTCAGCGACATTGTGAAGGATTACTCACGGACGATTTTGTTGCGGGTAATCGATAAGTTGCCCTTGGCACGGCTGGACCAAGCATTTGCGAAACTGAGAACAAAAGCGGAAGCGGACTTTGCGGCGGAGGGTTGGCCGGGCAAGATCAGCTTTCGTGGGAGCATGGACGTGCGCTTTCGTGGGCAAGGATATGAACTGAACGTGCCATACACACACAGTCTGCTGCAGGCTTTCCATCGCGAACACGAGCGTCGCTATGGATTTAGTTACCCGGGGCGGGAAATCGAACTGGTGACGATGAGATTGCGGGCCAGAATCAAATCGGCAGCGTCGAGATTGGCGGATTCGAGCAGCCGATTGCCTTCGGCAAAGGAGAACGGCTCTGCAAATCCGAGTCGCGCTGCGGTTGTGCTTGATGGGAAGAAGGTCAGCGCCACGATTTATGACCGCGAAAGCATCCGCCCTGGAAAGAAACTATCGGGGCCAGCGATTGTGACTGAGTACAGCGCGACCACGTTAGTGCCGAAGGGGAAGCGCTTTCGGCTCGATAGGACAGGGAATCTCGTGATCGAGATTTGAGCTCTAGATTCGCGTCGCGAGACACGGTTTTTGAGGTTCCCAGCTACAATACCCTTGTGAAACCCAGCATCTTTGTAGTGGAAGACGATCCTGATATTTCGCGCCTGGTGCGGCACCACCTGGAAGCCGCGGGCTTTACCGTCAAGGTGTTTGCCATGGGCAACACGGTGATGGCTGAGTCGGAGCGGCAGCGGCCCACGCTATTCATTCTGGACATTATGGTTCCGGGAAAAGATGGGCTGGAGCTTTGCCGGCAAATTCGGCAAACGCATTTATTGGCATCGACACCGGTTATTTTTTTGACGGCGAAAAGCAGCGAAGCTGACCGCATTCTGGGGCTGGAACTCGGGGCAGACGACTACATTCCAAAGCCGTTCAGTCCGCGGGAATTGGTCGCCCGAGTGAAAGCCGTGCTACGGCGATTTGAGCGGCCGCTTTCGCAATCGCCGGTAAAGATTGGTGACATACAAATCGACCCAGGAGCGATGACGCTGACGGTGCGCGGAGAGATCGTACCGACTACGGCGACCGAGTTCCGCTTGCTGGATTATTTCGCGCGCCACATTGGGCGAGTCTTCACTCGCGATCAGCTGCTTGATTCGGTGTGGCGTGATACGGCGTACGTGACACCACGATCGGTGGATGTGTACGTGCGGAGAATCCGCGAAAAGATTGAACCCGACCCAGAGAATCCGCGCTATCTGAAAACCGTGCGCGGGGCCGGGTACCGCTTTGAGGGGATGAAGTGAGAAACCGGATTTTCTTCCGGCTGATGGCGGGTTTTCTGCTGGTGATTGCGGCGACGACGGCAACCCTGGATTTTTCGGTTCGCCATCAAGTCGGCAGCACATTAGCGGTGGCTTCGGCTGTGGCGTTCCTTGTGGCGCTCGTGGCGGCGGGCGTTGCTGCCCAATTGACTGCGCACCGCTTGCAGCGGATCGTATGGTTTTCACAGAGAGTCGCCGCGGGCGATCTAAAGGCGCGAATTGCGGAGAATTCCGGGGATGAAATTGGACAATTGGCATCAGCCCTCGATACTACGGCTCGGCATCTGGAAGAAAACTTTGCGGCTCTTGATACCAGCCGGCGCCAACTGGAGATTCTGCTGAACAGCATGGAGGATGCGGTGATCGCGGTGGGCTCGGACAATCGGGTGCTCTGGGCCAATCATCGTATGGAAATGCTGACTCCGCAGCGCGTGCGGCTGGCGGCTCCAGTGGTGGAGACGGTGCGCGATCCGGAGTTTCTGCGCGCGATTCGAGGAGCCAATGAAAGGCAGACGGCGGTCACAGCGCGCGCGACTTCGATCCTTCCGGGGCGAACGTTTGATGTAACGGCAGCGCCGATGCCTGGGGGCGGTGCAGTGGCTGTGCTGCGGGATCTGACGGAAACGGAGAGAGTGGAAAAGACGCGGCGCGACTTTATCGCAAACGTCTCCCATGAATTGCGAACGCCATTAACTTCGATTCAAGGCTACGCGGAGACGCTGCTGGATGGGTCCTCGGAGGGCAACCATTCTCGAGAATTTCTGGAAATTATTCGTAAGAACGCGAACCGCATGTCGCGGCTGACCGAAGATCTATTGACATTGGCACGAGTGGAATCCGGCGAGCAACGGTTTGGCGTAGAGCGGGTGTTGCCGGGCGAACTTTTGCACGATGCGGTTGAGAGTTTTCAGGAACTGGCGCGAACGCATGGGGTGGAATTATTGATTGAGGATTCCGCGCCGGACCCGGTCAACGCGGATCGAGAGGCAATTCACCAAGTTTTTTCGAACCTGATCGACAATGCGCTGAAATATGCAGGGTCAAGCCGAAAGATCGTGCTGGGGGCGCGTCCTCGGGGGCGCGGCGTTGAATTCTTCGTGCGTGATTTTGGCCCAGGGATCTCGTCGGAGCATCTGCCGCGGTTGTTCGAGAGGTTTTACCGGGTGGATAAGGCTCGCTCGCGCGAATCGGGCGGCACGGGACTAGGGCTGGCAATTGCGAAGCATATCGTGCTGGCGCATGGGGGGACAATTCGCGCCGAAAGCGAACTGAACCACGGTTCGGTGTTTCTGTTCACCCTTCCTCTGGCGACCATGTCTGAGCGCAAATTATCGCAAGCGAACTGAGGGCCCAAATTTACCCGCGAAATTCACACGCTTTTAACCAATTTCCTGAAAAAAACATTATGCTGGGGATAACAGTCGAGCTGGTGTCTGGCAACAACCTTGAAAAACGCGTCGATTGAAGAAAATCAGATGAGTTCTGCCGCATCCAATCATTCCCTGCCAAGCCGTTCTTACTCGCATCTGGTCACGCGCACGATCGAAGCTTGCCAAGTCGCGCAAGAGGCCGCTGCGGCAGCCGCTGAAGGAGTTGCGATTGGCTCCTCGCCGTTGCTGGCCACATTACGAGATAAAGAGAAGCAACTCGATATGCTGGATCAGGAAATCGACGAAGGCGTGACGCTGGCCATCACCCGCGTGACGGAGCCGGAGGCGCGGGAGTTGCTGGCCTGCATGAAATTCATGATTGGCCTGGAACGCATAGGCGACCTTTTGCTGAGCTTTGGCAGCAGCGCGCAAGCGACGAATGGAAGGCTCGATCCACAAGACGTCCGCGATCTGACGCACATGGCCACGGTGCTGGAGAAAATGCTGGCGGACGTGGGGGCGGCATTTTCGGCTCGCGACGTCAAGAAAGCAGTGGATGTCCTGCGTGCGGATGCGGAAATGGATCGGGTGCGGAATCTGCTTTTTCTGCGGCACATTGAGAACCCGGAAGGCCTGCCGCGGCAAGCCAGCTTGCAAGTGATCTTTATGACGCAATCCCTGGAGCGCGCCGGCGATCACGCTAAGAACCTAGCAGAAGAGGTCTGTCATTTCGTAGGTGGGCACAGCATCCGCCACGTCATGATGGGGTATGACAAGCCGATTGAGAAAATGTTCGTGGAATGGTTGCGGCAGCGCGAATCGGCGCAAGGCTGAGCGCTGAGTAACCGATTATCCTGCTTTTTGCCGTTGGTAATATCTTCTAGCCTTGTTGCGGTTCCCGCAAATTTTCATGTCACACCAGCGGCGGCGATGATTCTTGCTTTTATCCAAGAATAACCAGGCGCAATCTTCTGATGCGCATTGACGCACTAATGGCAGGTCGTCGGAGGTCAGCAGATCAGCGGCGGCGCGGGCAACCGGCCAGAGCATGGTGTCGAGGCTGCGTTCCGGCAGGACCCATTCCCAAGCGAAGTGCCGATTGGCGTGACTAATTTGGGCGTGCTCGAAGGCGCGTTGGACGGCTTTGTTGAGGCCGGCTAGCGCGGTGCTTGGAATGCCACGGCGATGGGCGATGGCGGCGAAGATGTTGTAAATGATGTCGCGCAGTTGGATGGCTGAGCGTAGCGCCGACTGGGCGTTACCGGGCGCATCTGCAGCCAATTCGCGCAGGTCTTCGGCGGTTTTCCTGCTGATTGCGCCGCTTTCTTCTGCCCATTGAAGAAGCCGTGGGTAGTCGGTTATCAGTTCCTTGCGGAGGTCCGGTTCAGCCCAATAATTAATGGTATTAGCGAAGTCCAAACAAAGATTTCCACCGGTGTACTCGAAGGGCGTTTTCAACCGCGGTTGAGGCATTTCCGACTCCAGCTTACACCATTTATATAACTGTCAAAATTGACTTGACAAGTTATAGATCGAATTTTAGTCTATGACCATTGAAATAGTGTTTGATGGTGAGGTGAGGTCATGCTTAGCTCTAACCCGGGACACATTCTTGCCCTTCTTCGCAGTGGGGAAGCAATTGAAATTGGCGTGCCGGTAAGGAGTAAGCGCCCTTCAGGGCCGACGGCGTCGCAGGTGGCGCTCGGGTTTGGCGCGATTTACCTCATATGGGGATCGACTTATCTTGGAATTCGCTATGCGGTTGAGACGATCCCTCCGTTATTCATGATGGGAATTCGGCACTCGGTGGCGGGAATACTGGTTTATTTGTGGGCCAGGCGAAGCGGAGCGCCGGCGGCCAACGCGAGGCAATGGAAGTTTGCAGTGGTTGCCGGAGGATTGTTGTTCCTAGGTGGTCACGGCCTGCTGGCGTGGGCGGAACAAAGGATCCCCTCAGGCTTGGCGGCATTGATGTGCGCGACGCTGCCGCTGTGGACTGTCTTATTGGCGCGTGTGGACGGAACGGAGCGGAGGCTTGGTTACAAGGCGTGGGCGGGCGTACTTCTGGGGTTTGCGGGAGTTGCGGTGCTGATCGGTCCGGGCTCGCTTGCGGGTCACTTGGATTTGCTGGCTGCGGCGGGGGCGATGGCGAGTGCGTTGGTCTGGGTGATAGGCACAGCCTATACACGACGAGTGGCAATGCCTTCGTCCAAGCTTTTGTCAGCGGCGATGCAGATGATTTGCGGAGGAGTGTTGTTGTTGATCGTCGGAGCTTTGTCAGGGGAGACTCGGCATTTTCAGTTTGCAAACTTGACGGTTCGATCGGTGCTCGCGCTTGGATACTTGATCGTGTTCGGATCGATTATCGCGTTCAGTGTATACACCTGGCTTGTGTCCGTGAGTTCGCCATCGATGCTCTCGACGTACGCATACGTGAATCCGGTGATTGCGGTGTTTCTGGGATGGGCGTTGGCGGGGGAGGCGCTGGGAGCACGGACAATCTTGGCGACGGGGATCATCATTGCGGGAGTGGTGTTAGTGACAAGACGGAGGCCACAGCCGGTGCGCGAAAGAAGCGGCGGCGCGCCAGGAAAGGAAGCGTGGGAGGCGGCAGGAGATTAGAGTTCTGCAGCCACGTCACTGCGGGGAAATTGAAAACACTACTCCGCCACCGTAAGCGCCACCTTGTTCGGTTACGCCATAAAGCTTGCCAGATCTTCCCTGCAAAATCCCGCCTTGTGGCGTCCTTCCGTCCGCACAACCGGGCAGGGAGCAAAACTGGTAGATGGTTGCTGCAGACTTTCCCTTGATCTCATACACATTGTTCCCCCACAAAGTAGTGCCGAAAGCAACCCCCAACTCCTCCTCCAACAGCACGCCAGACAGTGGGTTTCCTCCGTTTTGGCCATCAAAAAGGGCTGTATATTTGGTTATGCCCCCGCCCGGTTTAGGAGCCAGCTTGAATATCCCGCCGCAGGTCGAGTTGCATCCAGAGACCCCTCCTTGATAAACCGTCCCATACAGATTGCCGGCGCTGTCGATAGAGATCGGCGAGTTGGGAAACGCGCCGGTCGACTGGTTGAACTTATACAAAACTGTGTAAACCCAGCTATTCCCGGAAGGAGAGAGCTCATATACCGTTCCGCAACCGTGGTCGCAACCGTTGCCGTTGCCGCCAAGTTCCGCTGTCCCGTATAAGTTTCCTGAGCCGTCGATGGCAACGCCAAATAATGGTGCAGCTCCGTCGCTGCGATCAAAGCTATGGAGAATGGTTTCCGTCCAGACGCCGCCGGACTGAGGGCTCAACTCAAAAACCGTCCCGTGGTTATAAGCGCCTCCCTCAGTCGTTGTGCCGTACAAATTTCCCGCAGCATCCCAGTTCAATTTGCCGTACTCCGGTTTTGCTCCGTCTCCCGCTTTTCCAGTAAAGGTCCACAACACCGATTCGGTCCAGGAACCGCCTGAAGAAGGAGGACTCAGTTCGAATACAGTACCGTAGCCTGCACCGCCGGTGTAAGTGGTTCCGTAGAGGTTTCCCGACTTATCAAATATGAGCCCAGAGAACGGCTCCGCCCCATCCGGACACGTGGATGGGTTGCCCGTTGTGCAAAAGTTGTAGAGCACGGTTTCGGTCCAGCCACCGGAAGATGGACTTAGTTCAAACACCGTGCCGCACCCGCTATCGCCTGGACAGCCACTAACCGGCCCCCCGGAAAGAGTTGTGCCGTAGATGTTCCCGGCCGAATCGAACACGGGGCCTCCGAGCGGGCCGAGTCCGTCGCCGAGATAGCCCCCGAAACTGTACAAAACCGTCTCGGGAGCTTGACCGAAACCCGCGCCGACGAATGCGAAGGTGACGGAAAAGCACATCGCTGCTATCACAAAGATTTTCTGAGTGCGCTTCACAGGGCCTCCACTGCCGTAGGTTCGAGGGCTTGCCGGATCGGTCTGTCGCGGGCCACAGCACTACTGCGGCAAACACTATATAACAGGTTGGGCCGCGCGTGGCGAAATGTCGCGCTTCGGGGCCTAGACAAGTTCCAGGCGAACCTGACGACCGACCGCGGCGGCTTTCTGAAGAGTGCCGAAGGAGCTCGCCATCCCTGCTATCCTGCATCTGAAACCCGATGCACATTTCGGCAGCCGTACTGAGTGATGCGCAACTGGCCGCCGCCTATGTCATTTTTCTTGCCAGCTATCTGGTGGCATTTACTGAGAAATCGAAAACACTACACCACCGCCGTAACTACCCCCCTGCTCCGTGACTCCGTAGAGCTCGCCAGACCTTCCCTGCAGGATTCCACCCTCGGGGCTTGAACCATCTGCACATCCTGGCAGAGAACAGAAGCGGTATAGAGTTTGGATGGTCTGCCCGTTGGTCCGATATACGTTGTTTCCGAACAACGTAGTCCCGAATGCAATACCAGACCTTCCGTCCAACAATACACCGGAGGCAGGATTTGCTCCGTTCTGACCGTTGAAAAAGAGAGTGTATTTCTTTATTTCACCGCCCGTATTGCGAGCTAGTTTGAATATTCCGCCGCAGCCTTCGCTGCACGCCGAGCGACCTCCATACTCTAGGGTCCCGTAAAGGTTACCTGCGTTGTCAATGGATATTGGGGTAGTAGGATACGCGCCGCCTGAAAAGGTGAATTGGAACAGCGTGCTGTACGACCATGACCCTTCGCCCGCCGGAGATAACTCATAAACTACCCCACAGCCAAGCTTGCAACCGTCGGCTCTACCACCGCCCTCCGCCGCCCCATACAAGTTCCCCGAGCCGTCTATTGCGACACCAAACATCGGTTCAGCACCATCGCTACGATCAAAATTGTGAAGAATACTCTCCTTCCACGCGCCTCCAGGTTGCGGGCTCAATTCAAACACCGTTCCGTGATCATATGTCCCGCCGGAGACCGTCATGCCAAAGAGATTCCCCGAGGCATCCCAGTTCAGCTTGCCATAATACGGAAAGGCACCGTCGTCGGGTTCACCACCGAAGGTCCACAGCACCGTTTCAGTCCAAGCGCTGCCGGGAATCGAGGGCGGACTCAATTCAAAGACAGTTCCGTAGCCGGTCCCGCCCATATAGGTGGTTCCATATAAATTTCCAGATTTGTCAAATATTAGACCATCCCACGGTTCTGCCCCATCTGGACACGTGTACTGGTTGCCGTTAGTACAGAAGTTATAGAGAATGGTTTCTATCCAGCCATTGGAAGACGGACTTAGTTCAAACACGGTGCCGCAGCCGCTGTCGCCCGGACAGCCGCTAATCGGACCGCCGGAAATGGTTGTGCCGTAGATATTCCCTGCTGCGTCAAACACCAGGCCTCCGACCGGACCGAGAGCATCGCCGACATAGCCCCCGAAGCTGTACAGCACAGTTTCCGTCGCTTGGCCAAAGCTGATCCCGACCAGCAGTACGACCGCGAGAGGAAACAGGGCTATCCTGGAAAAGGTTTTCGAAAAACAAGACATAGACGTCTCCGGCTCTGCGCAGGATTGAGGGTGGGGGACCGGGCCACCATGCCGTGACAAGGTAGCCGCGTAAGGACTATACAACAAAATCGGGGCGCATGGCGTACTGCACTGCGGCCCTCCCTGCTATCCTGCATCTGAAACCCGATGCACATTTCGGCAGCCGTATTGACTGACGCGCAGCTGGCCGCCGCGTATGTCATCTTTCTTGCCAGCTATCTGGTATTTGCGATCGGCAAGTTCCCCGGGCTGAAGGTCGATCGTCCCGGGGCTGCGATGATTGGCGCGGTGGCCATGATCGCCTTTCGCGTAGTCCGGCCGGCGGATGCCCTGCACTTCATTGACTTCTCAACTCTGGTGCTTCTGTTCGCGATGATGCTGATCGTGGGCAGCCTGCGGCTGGCGGGTTTTTTCGAGTGGAACGCAGAAGTCGTCTTGCGCCGGTTAAAGCCAGCGTGGCTTCTGCCTGCGGTGGTTTTCACGTCCGGATTTCTCTCGGCATTTTTTGTGAATGACATTGTCTGTCTGGTGATGGTGCCGTTTGTCTTGAGCATTGCCCAGCGGATGAAACTGCCGCCGTTGCCTTACTTGCTGGCGGTAGCGACGGCTTCGAATATCGGGAGCGTTGCGACGATTACCGGCAATCCGCAAAACATGCTGATCGGATCGTTCTCAGGCATTCACTATCGCGATTTTCTGGTTCATTTGGGTCCGATCGCGGTGATCGGCTTGTTGCTCGATTGGGGGATCTTGCACTGGATTCATCTGCGAAATGCCAAGCTGCCACTGCTCGCAGCTGAGATTCCTCTACCGGAACTCGATGTCTCGCATTTGAGAAAGCCAGCCGCGGTGGTGACGGTTGTGGTGGTGGGATTTTTTGCCGGTGTGCCTCCAGCGATGATGGCTGCTTTGGGCGCGGCAGCGCTGCTGATTACGCGAACGCTCGAGCCGAGAAAGCTTTACGAGGAAGTGGATTGGGGGCTCCTGGTGTTTTTTGTGGGATTGTTCCTGATTGTTGGCGGGGCGGAGAACGCCGGAATCGTGGCGAAGCTATTATCTTTCGCGCAGAGCTGGGATTTACACAATCTGCCCGTGTTTACGGGAGTAGTCGCGGTCCTGAGTAACATCGTCAGCAATGTGCCCGCCGTGATGCTGCTGAAATCTGCAGTTCCCGGATTTGCCAATCCACATGCGGCATGGCTGGCATTGGCCATGGCGTCGACGTTGGCGGGGAATCTGACGATCACGGGCAGCGTAGCCAATCTGATCGTGGTGGAAAGCGCCAAGCCGGAGTTGGAGATCGGCTTCTGGGACTATCTTCGCGTTGGGCTGCCGATTACGATTGCGACGCTGCTGTTGGGATGGGCGTGGCTGGCGTGGATCGGGTAGATCTCGGCGAGCAAACTTTTGGACTAGGACCTTCGGCGAGCACTCCAGGGTAACCGGGCACATCCGCACGACGAACTCCACGATAAGATTTGTCTTTCATTGGAAAATCAGCGCGGCAGAATCAGCGCGGAAAACTTGAATGGAACAGAGCTCCACTCTGATGCAGGGTCAGTCGTTCGGCGGAGTGTCGGCGCTGCCGAGCTTGACGGATCTCCTGCAATTGCCTGCAGAAGATGACAGCCAATCGCTGCAGGCAGCGGCGCAACTCGATCTGGATAGCGCACTGCAGTTGCTTGCAGAACGGGCGCAGTACGTGATGGGAGCGTCGGGTGCGGCCATCGCTTTGCGGGAGGGCGAGGAGATGATCTGGCGGGCCAGTGCGGGCCCCACGGCACCGCAGGTGGAAACAACGCTGCAAGTGGACTCGGGACTGACGGCGGAGAGTATTCGCAAGCAGCAAGTTTTGCGCTGCGACGATGCGGGAAGCGATCAACGGGTGGATCAAGAGAGTTGTCGCGCTCTCGGTGTGAAGTCGATGATGGTGACACCGCTGGTGAGACAGCGGGAAACGATTGGCGTGTTTGAGCTGCTGGCTGAAAGGAGTCACGCCTTTGAAGAGCGCGATGTAGCCGTGCTCGAGCGCTTGTCGCAAATGGCGCTGACGGCATTGGAATGCGCTGATGCTGCGACCCAGGTTGCGCGGGAGGCCGCGGGCGAAACTGAGGTCAATGGTGAGGATGAGGAAGCCAAAGGAGAAACGTCAAACAGGAGAATCGCGCCCGATTTGAGCGGACAGGTTGGTCAAATTCAGCGATGCTCCGGCTGCGGATTTCCGGTCTCAGCAACTCGAGCCCTTTGCTTCGATTGCGAAAAGGGGAAGAAGACAGAGGTTGTAGAAGAGACGGAAAACGATGCTACATTATTTCTCTCACAGCAGGGGACAGTGGTGGAGCACGGCTGGTTTGCTTCTGTTTGTTACCTTGCCGCAGTTATGACGACCGTCGTAGCGATTCTCTGGTTAGTTTTTCGGCTACACTGATTCCCGGGTTTACTTCAACTCCTGCAATTTCTGCGTGGCGAGCTGCGCGACCGGGCTCGACGGATTTTCCTTTTGAATCTGCTCATAGACCCGCTTGGCCTCGAGAGGCTGATTCGCAGATTGATAAGTGGCAGCCAGCTCGACCTGGGCGGTTGTTTTGGGGACAGATATGGTCGGTTTGGCGATGATCTGCTTGTAAAGATCGATTGCTTGGGCGTTGCGATTGGTGTTGCGGTAAACGGAAGCCAAGGCAAACTTGGCGAGGGATGAGAGGTCCGAGTTGTGATAGGCAGCGACCTTCTGTAGTTCCGCCTCGGCAGCGGTGTTGTCGCCCATGTCAGCAGAGGTGAGGCCGAGGAAGTAATGGGCGAAGTCAGAAGCGTGGGTAAACGGATACCTGCTAACAATCTCCTGGAACTGCTTGTGCGCGGCGGTTGCCCGCTCCCTGGAGCTGGCAAAACTAGGCTGATCCGGCTGGGGTGGCATGTTGGGCGGACGCACCGGAGTATTCAAGGTGCGGACGGCGGCGCTGAATTCGACGCTCGCCTTGACGTCTTGTTGCTGGAGGTAATACCAGCCGCCGATGCCCAGGGCGACGACGATGGCAACTACAATGCCGGCGATGGTGAGGTTTTTCTGGTGTGCGACCGACCAATCGACGGTCTTCTCGGCCGCGTCGAGCGTGACCTGGCTAAAGCGGTCCTGTTTCAGTTGATGGCGGGTTTGGGCGCGCACGAACTTCCCTTCTAGTGATTAATTGAGGTGGGCGACAAAGGCTAAGTCTAACAGGGGGGGAATAGGGCGTCAAAAAGGACGATCGAGGTTACTTAACGATATACCCGTCGGTCCAGTGGTCGTGATCTACCTCGTATGTGTGGATTTGGAATCCCTCCGCTTGCCTGCAGAAACCTGGCTTGTCCCTCAAGCGCTGAATGGCAGCTTTGGCTTTCTCTTCGGTGGAATAAACACCAATCAACAACGCTTCGTCGTTTCCCTCGGCTTCCTCGTGGACAAACCACAACAAGTGGACTGCAGTGATCTCCGCCTTCATGACTCGCCTTCTCTTTTCGTTCAAGACTTTAAACCGAAACGGCTTTTGGTGCGGTGGATCGGTGCTCCCCGCGCTGCACTGCTATAATCAAAGATTGTCTTCATGCCCAGGAAACGTCTAATCCGATCGACAACCGTTCTCTGTGTGCGCCGAAACGGAAATGTTGTCATGGCCGGTGACGGTCAAGTCACGCTCGGCGAAGCAGTTATCAAGCATACGGCGAAGAAAATCCGGCGCCTGTATCAGGATAAGATTCTAGCTGGTTTCGCGGGTTCAACCGCGGATGCATTTTCGCTTTTTAGCCGCTTCGAAGCGAAACTCGAGCAATATCATGGCAATTTGGGCAGAGCCGCGGTGGAATTGGCAAAGGATTGGCGGACCGACAAGTTCTTGCGGCATCTCGAGGCTTTGCTGCTGGTTTCCGACAAAGAGCAGACGTTTTTGTTGAGTGGGCAGGGAGACGTGATCGAGCCGGACGGGGGGATTGCGGCGATTGGCAGCGGCGGGCCGTATGCGCAATCGGCGGCGCAGGCGCTGGCGGAGCAAACGCAGCTTTCGGCGCGTCAGATTGCCGAAGAAGCCATGAAGATTGCGGGCAAGATGTGCATCTATACAAATGACAAGGTAACAATCGAGGAGTTGTAATACGCCGTTGGTCGTCCGTCCTTGGTCGATGGCGAAATCATCGGGCTGACGCTCGACACGAACGGCCCGGGGGCGGCCGTTCCCACGTGAGTATCTTATGGCTATTTATTTACCTGGAACTGTCGAAGAAGAACAGCTTGCGCTGGATGAACTGACGCCGCGAGAGATTGTTGCGGAACTGGACAAGCACGTGGTCGGGCAGAAAGACGCCAAGCGCTCGGTGGCGATTGCTTTGCGAAATCGTATGCGGCGGCAGAAGCTGCCGGCGGAGCTGTCAGAAGAGATCATTCCCAAAAACATCATCATGATTGGGCCGACGGGCGTGGGCAAAACCGAGATCGCCCGGCGTCTGGCTAAGCTGGCAAACTCCCCATTCATGAAGGTGGAGGCTTCGAAATTTACCGAAGTCGGCTATGTTGGCCGCGATGTGGAGTCGATGATTCGCGATCTAGTTGAAATCGCGATCGAGATGGTGCGAGAAGAGAAGCTGGAGGATGTTTCGGATAAGGCCGAGTTAAACGCAGAAGAGCGGCTGCTGGATATTCTTTTGCCGCCGGTGTCGCCGCGACCGAATGAAACGGCGCAGGCGGGGTTTGTGCTGGAAGGGACGACGTCATCGGGTGATTCGCAATCGCGCACACGGGAAAAATTGCGGCAGCAGTTGCGGGAAGGTAAGCTGGACGACCGGATGGTCGAAATCGATGTGCGGGAACGTAACTTCCCATCGTTCGAAATCATCTCCAACCAGGGCGTGGAGGAGATGGACGTCAATATCAAAGACATGTTGCCGAACATCTTCGGGCAGCGCACCAAGAAACGGAAGATGAAAGTGAACGAGGCGTTCGAGTATCTGATCCAGGAGGAAGAACAGCGGCTGATCGATATGGATCAGGTGACGCGGATTGCGATCGACCGTGTAGAAGACTCCGGAATTATCTTCCTCGACGAAATCGACAAGATTGCGGGGCGGGAAAGCGGCCATGGGCCGGACGTTTCGCGCGAAGGGGTGCAGCGCGACATTCTGCCGATTGTGGAAGGAACGACGGTCAACACTCGTTACGGCATGGTACGGACGGACCACATATTATTTATCGCCGCCGGGGCTTTCCATGTTTCTAAGCCGAGCGATCTGATCCCCGAATTGCAAGGACGCTTTCCGATTCGCGTGGAGCTGCAATCGCTGACGATGGAAGATTTCATCAGGATATTGACGGAGCCGAAGTCGTCGCTGGTGAAGCAGTACACGGCGCTGCTTGAGACTGAAGGCGTGAAGCTGGAATTTACTAAGGATGCACTGGAAGAAATTGCGCGCTTTGCGTTTCGCGTGAATGAAGGAACGGAGAATATTGGCGCGCGCCGGCTGCATACGATTATGGAGCGGGTGCTGGATGAAATCAGCTTCGATGCCCCGGACAAAAAGGGCGCGCAGTTCAAAATCGATTCCGATTATGTGCGCAAAATGCTGGCCGATATTGTGAAGGACCAGGATCTGTCGCGGTACATTCTGTAGTTTGCCCCACTTATTTTTTGTGACGGACGGTGACGCCTGTCCGTCATGATCCCACCGTTCTAACTCTCGCACGGGCGAGGACGCCCACGCTCACACGGGTAACGGATGCTAGACTATTCGTTCACTGCTTGTGGGGGAAAGCTTGGCGATCGATCCTGTTCTGCTGGTTCACGGTGGTGCCTGGGCAATTCCTGATGAGATGATTGAGGCGCATCTGAACGGGGTGCGCAATGCGCTCGCTGCCGGGTGGAATGTGTTGAGTCGCGGCGGTTCGTCGCTCGATGCAGTCGAAGAAGCGGTCGTTGTCATGGAAGATGACGAGACGTTTGACGCCGGGCGGGGCAGCTTTCTGAATCGTGAAGGAAGAGTGCAACTCGATGCGCTGATCATGGATGGCGCGACGCTACGAGCTGGCGGCGTGGGCTGTGTTGAGCACCTGCGCAATCCGATACGCACGGCGAGAAAAATCTTGAGTGAAAGCCCGCATGTTTACTTCGTGGCTCAAGGCGCGGAGCAGTTTGCGGTGCAGCACGGGATGGATCTCTGTCCGAATGAGGACTTGATCATTCCGCGCGAGATCGAACGACTGCGAGAATTTCAAGCGCATGCGGCGGAAGAGAAGCCAGATCTATTCGCACCCACGCTTTCGCATGACACGGTGGGAGCGGTGGCACTGGATCGCGGCGGCAATCTGGCGGCGGCGACTTCTACCGGTGGAACGTTGAACAAAGCCCCGGGACGGCTTGGGGATTCGTCGTTGATTGGGTGTGGTTGCTACGCGGACAATCACACCGGAGCGGCGTCAACCACTGGCTGGGGTGAGCCGATCATGAAGCTGGTGCTGGCGAAATGGGCCGCCGATCGAATTGGCGCAGGGAATTTGCCGGAATGGGCCGCGGCCGAAGCCATTGCTTACCTCGAATCACGCGTGAAGGGTCACGGAGGCATCATTTTGCTGGATGCCAAGGGGAGGTTTGGGATTTCTCACAATACTCCCCGGATGGCCTGGGCGACTCGAACCTCATCTGAGGAAATGTCGGGCATTACCCGCTGACCTTCAGAATTCGGCACGCGACGCAAGTCCTGGATCGATCGAAGAGTTCCCAAGAATCGCGTATTTTGCGCATATATCCCATCGTTGAAACTTAATCCCTCCCTGCTTCGTAAAACGCCAGGTTGGGAGGGCACACCCATGAGTGCAATTCAAACCGTCAAGCATGATCCGGTGATCAACGGACGAGCAACTTCAAATTCCGGCAAGCAAATTTTTGTTGGACCCAATGGCCTGCGCGCGGGATGGCGGCTGGCGATTTTCGTGCTCATGTTGGTGGCGATGGGCGCGGTAGCGCGAGCGATGATTCTCCGGTTTCTGATTCCGGCTGGATTTGCGCCAGAAGCGTTCACGCCCTGGAGCGTCGCGGTGCAGGATGCTATTTTCGTCCCCATCGTCGCCATCGCTGCCTGGGTTATGAGCAAAATCGAAGGGCGCAAGATCGGTCAGTATGGCCTGCCCTGGCGACAGGGACTTGGCAAGCAGCTGTGCTTAGGGTCGGGGATCGGCTTTCTCGCCAGCAGCGCAACCTTGCTGGTTATTTATCTGCTGCATGGACTTCAGATCGCCGGGCCAACGATTCATGGCACCACAATTCTGATGTCGGCGGCTGCCTGGGCCGGGGCATTCGTGCTGTCGGCCATCGCGGAGGAGTTCCTGTTTCGCGGATATGCGCAGTTCACTCTGACGATGGGAATAGGTTTCTGGCCTGCGGCAGCGGTGCTCTCGGGACTCTTCGGATTGGGTCACTTGAGCAATAAGGGGGAGAACATACTCGGGGCACTGTCGGTGGTGGCATTTGGACTGTTATTGTGTTTGTTTCTGAAGCGAACCGGAACTCTGTGGTGCGCGGTGGGCTTTCATATTGGTTACGACTGGGGCCAGACGTTCTTCTATGGGGCGCCAAACAGCGGGTTGACACCGTCGCACAACCTCTTCAATGTAACGTTGAACGGGCCACGGTGGCTGACGGGCGGGACGGTGGGTCCCGAGGCGAGCCTCGTCTGTCCGCTTGTGCTGGCTGTAGTGGCGATATTGTTCAGCCTGAAATATCGGAAAGCGCGATATCAGACGGTAATTTCTTAGCCGCGGATTTTGCACGGATATTCACGGATTCTGTTTGACGAAACTTTGTGCGCGTGTTTACGTCATACAAGGGTGGGATTTTCTAAATGACGGATAATTTAACGACAGAAAATGCGACCGTGCCCCGCCAGCAATCCGGCGCAAAGAAGATTTTCATCGGACCGCACGGCTTGCGAGCGGGCTGGCGGTTCTTGATTTACATCCTGCTGGTGATTGCGATTGCGGCCTGCGTGGGGGCAATTGCGCGATTGTTTGGCGCAAAGAAGGCCACCGGTTCGGTACATCAAATCACGCCTTTGCGACTGTCTTTGCTGGAAGGCTCGCTTTTCTTTTATAGCGTCATTGCAGCCTGGATCATGAGCAAGATCGAAGGACGTCAATTTGGCGTCTATGGCCTGCCGACGAACCAGGCATTGCGGAAAGATTTCTGGGTGGGACTGCTTTGGGGTTTTCTGACCACAAGCGGAACGTTGCTGGCGATTTTTGCCTTCCACGGCGTGCGGCTCACTGGCCCGATGATTAAGGGGACTACGGTGCTGACCTCGTGCGCGGCGTGGACGGCGACGTTTCTTCTGGTAGGGTTGAGCGAAGAATTTTCTTTTCGCGGATATACGCAATTTACATTGACCACCGGCATGGGTTTCTGGCCCTCGGCAGTTGTACTTTCCCTTTTGTTCGGCGCGGCGCACATGGGCAACGGCGGGGAGAATATTCTGGGCGAGTCGTCGGTCGTGCTGTTCGGGCTGCTCTTCTGCCTGTTTCTGTGGCGCCGGGGCAATCTGTGGTGGGCAGTGGGATTTCATATGGGGTACGACTGGGGCCAAACGTTTTTCTATGGCGTGCCGGACAGCGGATTGTTGCCCTACCACAATTTATTTAGCGCGTCGTTTAACGGGCCGCGATGGCTGACAGGCGGAACGGTAGGGCCGGAAGCGAGCGTCTTCTGTCCCATCGCTTTGATCGTCGTGGGGATTCTCTTCAGCCTCATATATCGTGAACAGCGATATCGGACACTGGATTCGTAAACTTCTTTGAAAACATAGACACAAGGCCACAGAGGGGCACAGAGAATCTGGGGCCTTCCTGCTACACTCTTAGCGTCTTTGGTCTTCCATTCTTGGCGATTGCCGGAGTTCTCCGCTGGATGCCCGAAAATTACACGCCTACCGAGCGCACGCGAGTGGTGCGCGAGCCGCATCGCGGGGTTTACGACCGCGAAATTGCTTACCAGATCCTCGATGAAGGTTTCATCTGCCACGTGGGATTTGTGGCCGATGGGCAGCCGTTTGTGATTCCAACGGGCTACGGCCGGTCTGGGGACAATCTTTATATTCACGGCTCGGCCGCAAGCCGGATGCTGCGGAATCTGGACCGCGGCGTGCCGGTTTGCGTCACGGTAACTTTGTTAGACGGATTGGTGTTGGCGCGGTCGATCTTTAATCACTCGATGAATTACCGGTCAGTGGTTGTGCTGGGAACGGCTGTCATTGTGGACGAACCGAAAGAGAAACTGGCTGCGCTGCGGGCGATCTCCGAGCACATTTTGCCGGGGCGATGGGTGGAGTCGCGCCAGCCGAATGAAAAGGAGTTGAAAGCGACGCTCGCGATGCGACTGCCTATCAATGAGTTTTCCGCCAAAGTGCGGCAAGGGCCGCCGATTGACGATGAGGAGGACTATTCGTTTCCCACTTGGGCGGGAGTGATTCCGCTGGAGATGGTGCCGGGGAAGACGGTGGATGATCCGAGGTTGATGGCGGGACAATCGACTCCAGAGTACGCTGCGCTCTACTCGCGAAAGAAATAAAACTCTTCGGGAACGGCGCGGCGGGCCATTTGACCGCAGCGGTAAAGAATGCCATTCTTACTTCAGGTTTAGACAGTAAAGATGAAGAATTCGAGCACTATAAGCTCTAAAGGACAAATTACGGTGCCGCAGCAAATCCGCGAGCGGCTTGGCCTTTCTGCTGGGGACCGAGTGGAGTTCGTGATCGACGGCGAGCGCACGGTAATCCGGCCGGCGCGGTCGGCGGAGAATCGGTTTGAGAGGTATCGTGGGGCCTTGGGGAAGTTTCCGGGCGGTGTTAAGGGTCTTAATGCTTGGATCCAAGATCTGAGGGGCAATGAGGATCTGAAGAAGAGGTGAGAACCGCATTAGACACCGACATCCTCTCTGCATTGTTATCGAACGAGGCTCCAGCGCAGAACATATCGAACCGATTATCGCAGGCATATTCCGAGGGAGGCTTGGTAATCTGCGCTGCGGTTCACGCTGAATTGTCGGCTCATCCGCTGGCAAAACCGGGATTCTTGGATGCCTTTCTGGAGGACGTTGGGGTCGCGGTGGATTTTTCCCTTGGTGAGGATGTCTGGCGGTTAGCGGGCAGGAGTTTTGCAGCCTACGCAATCAGACGGCGTCGGTCAGCTGGCGGAACGCCTAGAAGATTGCTAGTGGATTTTGTAGTAGCGGCTCACGCTGTGCTGAGCGCGGACCAATTGATGACCCTCGATGCCGCTTCATATGAACAGTACTTCCCACACCTCAAGATCATCCACTCGTTCTGACAGACCCTCACATCAGCAAGAGCAATTTCCCGGTAGTCTTTCTTCCTTCCAGATCGCGATGTGCCTGGGCGGCGTCGGCAAGCTTATAGGTATGCTCGATGCGTAATTCGAGCTTGCCTTCGGTGATCATGGCAAAGACGGCGCTGGCGCGATGGCGCAGTTCTTCGGTGGTCGCGATGTAAGTGACGAGCATTGGGCGCGTGACAAATAAAGACCCTTTGGTCGAGAGCTGGATTAAATCGAAGGGCGGCACGGCGCCGCTGGAGCCTCCGAACAGGACCATGTATCCACGTGGGCGAAGGACGTTCAATCCTTTTTCAAATGTGGTTTTGCCCACGCTATCGTAAACCACGTCGACGCCTTTATCGCCGGTGATGCGCTTGGTCTCCGACTCAAAGTCGGACTTGGTATAGAGAATGATTTCGTCAGCGCCCGCTTGGCGAGCTAAGGCGGCTTTCTCCCCGGTGGAAACGGTTCCAATCACGCGAGCGCCAATGTTGCGAGCCATTTGGACAAGGAGCAATCCGACACCACCGGCCGCGGCGTGAATCAAGGCAGTCTGACCTTGCTTTAAAGGAAAAGTGTCGTGGGAGAGATAGTGAGCAGTCATGCCTTGCAGCATGGCGGCAGCGGCCTGCTGATCGGTAACCCCTTGCGGGACGGGAACAAGCCGATCGGCAGGTACGACCGCGTACTCGGCGTATGTTCCGAGGACGCTGGCCCAGGCGACGCGGGCACCGGGCTTGATCGAAGTGACGCCGGAGCCGACTTCAGTGACTACGCCGGCGGCTTCCTGACCCAAAACAAAGGGCAAAGAGACTTTGTACCGGCCTTCGCGCTGGTAAGTGTCAATGAAATTGACCCCGGAGGCTGAAATCTTGACCAAGGCTTCGTTGGCCTTGGGTGTGGGAATGGGCAGATCCGCGAGCTCGAGTACATCAGGACCGCCAGTTTGTTTTACCTGGATGGCTTTCATGGTGACGTTAGATTGCTAGCTCAAACTTATGGATTCGTGCAAGATTTGATTGGTGGGAAACGCGGTTAGGATTCCGCGAGTTCGCCCCTTATAGCTGCCAAAACCGGCCCCGGACGTAATTTACAGCCTATGCCCAAGGTAACGCTGGATAACCCCAGTTCCAGATTGACCCTTCCAAGCCGGGGTAGTAGCATTTGGTTGATCTCTACCCTGAGGAGTTCTGTGGCAGCCAGTTTGTAAGTAATAGAAAATATGAGGATTGGGAAACTCCACAAGCTGGGGATGATGGGCGCGATGCTCACGTCACTGGGTATCGGCTGTCAAACAGCCCAGCGACCGACGGCGTTGCTGCCAGCCAAAGAGGCGGCACCCCCCAACCTTAGCGCGACTTCTACTCCCGAACAATCGAAAACAAAGGCCGACCCGGAGCCGGCACCGGCTCACCAAATCGAGCCCGCGGTTTCCATGGATCCGGCAGCTGATCTGATTGCGCAAGTAGAGAAGGAATACCAGGCGGGTGCCGACAATTATCAGGCCGGACACGTGGAAGCGGCCAAGCAGAATTTCGATCATGCGTTCGATATGTTGCTGGAAAGCCCGCTGGATATCCGTTCTGATGAGCGGCTGCAAACTGAATTTGATCGCCTCTTAGATAGGGTCAACGGTTTGGAACTCGAGGCATTGCAGCAGGGAGATGGGTTCACCCAGCAGCAGTCTGAGCCGGCGCCGATCGACGAGGCGAACGAGGTTTCCTATCCCGTCGACCCGAGTATTCGGGCAAAGGCGGAAGCCGAAATCAAAGGCACACATTCCGACTTGCCGCTCATGATGACCGACGCGGTAGCGAGTTACATCAATTATTTCTCGACGCGCGGCAAAGGAACACTGGAAGCGGCGTTGGCCAGGGGCGGTCGCTACCGTGGAATGATTGAGCAGACGCTAAAGCAAGAAGGGGTTCCGCAGGATCTGATTTATCTGGCACAGGCAGAGTCTGGGTTCCATCCGCTAGCGGTTTCGCGGGCGGGGGCTCGCGGTATGTGGCAGTTTATGGCCAGCCGCGCCAAGGCGTACGGGCTGGAGCGGGATTGGTGGGTCGACGAACGGCAGGATCCGGAGATGTCTACCCGGGCGGCGGCGCGGCACCTGCATGATTTGTATAACGAGTTTGGCGACTGGTATTTGGCGATGGCCGCTTACAACTCGGGACCGGGGACGGTACAGAACGCGGTGAAGCGGACCGG
>Ga0335073_10000047_pt1 | contig 142651 bp, 120 predicted proteins | sample Lox_Sample_22_FD_207093 | JGI IMG/M metagenome (GOLD analysis project Ga0335073, IMG submission 207093) | Soil microbial communities from Loxahatchee National Wildlife Refuge, Florida, United States - Lox_Sample_2.2 | ecosystem: Environmental > Terrestrial > Soil > Wetlands | place: USA...
ATGACATCCGCATTCTGGCCAACGGAACGACGACGAGACTTTTGAAGACCGGACTTTATGACTTCAATCTGCAGCAGGGAGAATTCCGCGTTTTTGATGGCGAGGCCAGCGTGGAGGGCTCTCAGGGACAAGTCAAGGTGAAGGGCGGACGCCAAGTTGCGCTGAGTGTCAGTGCGCGGCTGAAAGCCGAAAAGTTCAATAAGAAAGATTTCGAGGAAGATGACTTGTACCGCTGGAGCAGTTTGCGATCCGCATACCTGGCGGAGGCAAACGTTAACGCGGCCGGATTATACGCGAGCAATGGTTGGGGTCCGTGGGGTCCGGGTTGGTGGGGCGCGGGTTGGTATTGGGATCCGTGGTTTGACGGGTTCACGTTCATTCCAGGAGACGGAATTTTCTACAGCCCATTCGGTTGGGGATTTTATTCACCTTGGTGGGTTTATCAAGCTCCGTTCTACGGATATTGGGCTGCGCCTGGATACCGGCCGTACTACCATCACTTCACGACCGATGTGCGCAATTGGGGGCCGGGCAATCATTATGTAGGCGGGCCGAATTACGCCGGCGGAATCTATCACGGGCCGGGAGGCGCTGGAGCTTTTCGTTCCGGGCCTGCCATCGGTGGAGCTCGTGGTTTTGCAGGGGCTCGCGGAGGACCTGGCGAATTCCGAGGTGGTGGTTTCAACGGTGGGGGATTTCATGGTGGCGTGGGTTTCCATGGCGGCGGTGGCTTCCATGGGCGCTAAAACAGCGTGCGGTTCCATCTTTGATAGAAAAGAGATTCGTGCCATGAAGAACGTAATGTGGTTGGTAGTACTGTTTCCGGCGGCCTTATTAGCGCAGAGTGCGTTTGACGGAACGTGGGTAGTCAAATTGGAGCAAACGCAATTGCCAAAGAAGCCCGAAGTCTATTTTCTGCAGAATGGAGTTTATGAATGTGACACCTGCATCCCTCGGATCAAGGTGAAGGCAGACGGCAAAGACTATCCAATGGCGGGATCGCCGTACTTCAGCATGGTGTCGGTGCGCCAGACTGCCGACGGAGTGGAGATCACCGAGAAGCACAAAGACAAAGTGGTGTACTCGGAAACCGACTCGGTCTCGGCCGATGGAAAGACGCTGACTGAGGAGGTAGTGGATATGTCCGCTCCCAACGGAGAACCGGTGAAGGCGAAAGAAGTTTTTCAGCGCGTCGCGCCAGGTCCGGATGGAGCGAGCAAGATTTCTGGATCGTGGCAAGCGCAGCAGATCAAAGTTCTATCGGCTAACGGAATGACCGTGACTTATCATGCGACAGAGCAAGGTTTGCAGGCCTCAACGCCGGGTGGTGAAGGGTACGATGCCAAGTTCGACGGCAAAGAATATCGGGTCCACGGCGTGCCGGTTCGCAGTACGGTGTGCCTGAAGCGCGTCAATGCGCGTACGATCGAGGAAACCGATAAGACGGAAGGGAGAGTGCACTATCGAGTGCGCATGGCCGTTTTGGGCGATGGAAATTCCATGAAAGTCACAGAGATTGATGAGCAGCGCGGGACCACGATGAACTACGTAATGGAGAAAAAAGCGCAGTAAGGCCGACTGGGACCTTGGCCGCTACGTTGTATCGATGTTTAACGATGACACCCGGGGTGGTCGTTTACGCGTCGAGAACTGACCATTATTTCTGGCGCTCGTTAAACTTCCATGCGTCCTGAGTCTTCGCGGCCTGTCTCCGCCTTCTTTGGTCCACCACGTGTCTATTTTACCGTTTTCTTTCTAGAGTTCACTCGTTTGCGGGCACGAACACTCGATCCGCAGAAACCAACTCGGCATTTGGCACCTCGGTCATCAACCGGATCGATCGAAAGCCTGCTTTCTTCTCGGGCTTGGGAAGAAAAGACAAGAGATACTGATTTCCGAGGTGATGCGAGACATCGTCGAGGTACGGGACGAAACTGACCGGCGCACCGAACATGCCGATGTAATACGATTCGCCGCCGGTTTCTTCGGCAACGCGCGCGAGATAGAGCTGGCCCCAATAGGAGGTCCAATAGCTGTGGCCGAAATGACCGACGCCGGGGGAGTAGATCGCGTAGACCAGGATTCCAGCTTTCTGTAAATCGTCAATCGCCTGCGACAAGTAAGGATCGAGCAGGTCGTTGCTTCCGTAATAAAGATCGATACCGTCCGAGACCATGACAATTTCCCGGCGATTGCTGGAAATGGGCCATTTCTTAGCCAGATCGCTGAGTGAAAAATAGGGACTCGCATTGATGCCGCGGATGCCCAATGGCAGGCGCAATGCCTTGCCGGCCTGAGCGTGATCGGTCGTGAGATTTTGTACGACCTTCGCGATGCCATTCTGCATGTAGGCAACCCCAACCTGGGTGGAAGCCGGCTGGGCAAGGATGAACTGGCGGATGTCTTCCAGTTGCGAACCAAGGCTAATGTTGGAGGAATCATCCAGGAGGATAAACAGATCGAGACCTGCATGGTCGCCCTGTGCGGGGACCCAATCCATGACCTGGTCGCGTTCGTGGCCTTCGTAAACCATGACATCGTCGCGCCCGATATTCGGGGTGTTATTAGCGTGACGAGCTTCGACGCTGACGACCATATGAACAGGCGTTCCGTTCTCTTGCGCCCTGACGCGTGCAGCAGAAAAGAATAGTGTCAAGCTGAGGACAGCAGTGACGACGAGGTGACGCTTCATAGTTTTTTCTCCCGCGATCTGCTTTTCAGTGCGAAACAAATCTACACAAGTCTTTACGTTCTGCCCTACCGGCTGATACATCTACTTTATTTAGATGTGCGCTACACAAGTTACGGATACGTCGTTTCGCGACAGCTGACTGAAAAACTTACGCAACCACAGGAAAAGCTTTCGCATATAGAGATTGTGAGGTGGCGCTAACTGATGGGCGACGCGAAAAGCGGTTGGGCCCGCAATTTGCGATATCTCCGAACGAGGGTGGAACGTGAAAAAATTTCGTAATTGGTTCAGGCTGCTCGTGCTTTTGATCATGGTTGTGGGCGCGATCGGGCTTCACCGCCGAGCTCGGGGTCAGGCACTACGCGCCGCGCAGCAACAAACATCGCCGATACAACAGGAACAGGTGCAGCTGCAGGATGAGCCGGAATTAGGACCGGCGCAGGAAATCAAGCCAAACTCAACCCAAGTTCTTACGGGCAGAGTTATGCAGTCACAGGACCGGCTTGTGCTCATGGATTTGAAGAGTAAGACTATGTATCTTCTCGACGACGAAGGACCGGCTCAACCGTTCGTCGGGAAGTGCGTAGCGGTGAGAGGGAAGATGACCGCATCGAATACCATTCACATCTTCGACATCAACATGACGGCCACGGCCGACTAAGCGATGCGCGAAGCGTTTCAGCTGCAACGGCAAGACCAGACCAGCGCACCGGGCCTATCGATTGTCCTTCCTGCCGCCCTTGATGTCGTTGCGAGAGGTTGTTACGCTAGCTTCACGGACCCTGAGGGTGGATTTGATCGCACGGTTTACGAAAAGCTGGAATATGGAGCGCTGGATGTGCTCCGGTTTTCTCGTGCTTGCTCTCGTAGGTTCCGGCCAAGCGCAGAGTAAGAACAGTAGTTCACAGAACCTTCCGGCCCCTTCCGACGTGGTTCAGTTTCTCAGTAAAACCATCTATTGGTACCAGCAGACTCAGGTCGAACAGCAGGTCGTGAACGAACCCACCGATCTAGTATTTGCCGAGAACAATGAGGGAATGGCGGAGCAAGTTGTGCGCCTGGCGTTCGATTCCGCGCGACGCATTGCCCAGTTGCTTGAAAAACAGGCCAAGCCGACACAGACGCAGAACAGTAGCCTGTCTTCGTTCAGTGGATTGAATCAAATTGCGGCGAGCATTGATCAGCAGCTGCAGCAGACGCAGAATGAACTGCAATCGTTGGAACAGAAGCGAGAATCCGCGAAAGGCAAGAACCGCGAGCAGATTGATTCTCAGATTGAAGAATTGAAAAGCGAGATTGCGCTGGCGCAGGCCCGTGCGATGGCTTTACGCAGCATGACAAGCTTCGTCAGTGGAAGCGGCCAAATGGATGCGACCGGGCTGCGTGGGCAGATCGAGGAACTTGCGCGATCGGTGCCCTCGAACCTGAGCGAGCCGCAGGATAAGAATTCCAACGACCACGGAACGCAGCCTCCCTCGTCTTCGACAAAGGCTGCGGCGATCGCCAAACAGCCAGCTTCGGGAATTTGGGGGCTAATCTCTGATCTCTTTCATCTTTCTCTGAAAACGCGCACGTTGCGGCAACAGATTGTTTCAGCAGATAGCCTGCTTCAGACCACGAACCAGCTGCGTACTCCTCTGGTTGGAAATCTCAAACAACTAGTTCAATCCGGCAGCCAACTCGCAACTCAGGCGGACAACAGTAGTGCGGCTGCACTGATGCAGGAAAAGCAGGAACTGGATGCGCTAACGGAGCAGTTCAAACAAGTATCGGCGGCGGCGATACCGCTCGATCAGCAAGCGATCGTGCTGGACCTGTATAAACGCAGCCTGACCACGTGGGAGCAGAGCGTTGCCAGCAAATACCTTGTAGATATTAAGAGCCTGATTTTCAGATTGTCGTTTCTGGCTGTGCTGGTCGGAATTGTTTTCGGCCTCGGAGAACTTTGGCGCAGGACGATCTTTCGCTACGTGCAGGATCAGCGGCGCCGCCATCAGCTCATGTTGGTGCGGCGGGTGGCGGTTTGGTCGGCGATCGGCCTGGTGCTGGTGTTCACCTTCGCGTCCGAGCTGGGCAGCATGGTGACTTTTGCCGGACTGATTACAGCCGGCGTCGCGGTTGCTCTGCAAAATGTGATCGTGGCGATTGTCGGGTATTTCTTCCTCATCGGAAAATATGGGATTCGCGTGGGAGATCGAGTACAGGTTTCGAGCGTGACCGGGACGGTCGTCGAAATCGGCATGGTGCGCTTTTTCCTGATGGAATTGGAAGCGAACGCGGCGGATTTTCAGCCGACCGGGCGAATCGTGGCCTTTTCGAATTCGATCGTCTTCCAGGCGACGCCGGGTTTGTTCAAGCAGATTCCGGGAACCAGTTTCATCTGGCATGAGATCAAGCTCACATTTGCCGCTGAAACCGATCACAAGACGGCTCGTGAACGGATGAGTAAGGCGATCGGGGCCGGCTTCGCGGATTATCAAGAAAGCCTGCAGACACAGCAGAGGCAAATGGAGATCAATCTGGTATCTGTTCCGACTGCTGAGTTGAAGCCCAGGATCCGGTCGTATTTCACCCCAGCGGGGCTTGAGTTCGTGATTCGCTACCCCGTGGTATTCCAGAAAGCGCAAGAAATTGACGAGCATCTGATGGGCTCCATCTTCGCCGAGGCATCGCGCGAGCCAAAACTCAACCTCATCGCTACCGAGCTTCCGGTGAGAGTAGCCGCTTAAGGGCGTTGGGACCGGTTGTGGATAACCGTGAAGATGTGCGAATCCTGTGAAAAATGTGCGAATCTCGTTGTCTCTGAGGGTCTTTCGGCTCGAGTCATACAGTTACTCCCGTAGGGCAAGTAGAGATTTAGCTGTATCTCCGATGCGAATTTAGCCAGATGCGCAGCGAACAGGACTCGGTTCCGTTCCTAAAGTGCGAAGCATCTAGTGGTGATCCATGTCCGATACGATCGTCCGGTCGAACGAGGTAACGACGAAAGCAGCCCAGGAAAGTTATGGGCGCCCGCTGGCGGTGGTTACAACGCTGTTCTTTATGTGGGGATTTCTGACTTGCCTGAACGACATTCTGGTCCCGCATTTGAAGGCGATTTTCGCGCTGAACTATGCGCAGGTGATGCTGGTCCAGTTCAGCTTCTTCTCGGCGTATTTTCTGTTTTCGATTCCTGCCGCTAAGGTCGTGGATTGGATCGGCTACCAGAGAACAATGGTGGCTGGCCTGCTGACGATGGCTGCTGGGGCATTGTTGTTTGTACCGGCGGCGAGCCTAGCGTCATATCCCATTTTTTTGACGGCGCTGATTATTTTGGCCGCCGGAATCACCGCGCTGCAGGTTGCGGCGAATCCATACGTGATTGCCCTGGGTCCATCGCAAACCGCTTCCAGCCGTTTAAATCTGACACAAGCGTTCAATTCCCTGGGGACTACGATCGCGCCAAAAATTGGCGGCCTGCTGATTCTGAGCACGGTGCCACTGACGGCATTGGAGATACAAAGTCTTTCGCCGCCTGCGTTGCAGGTGTACCGAGCGCAACAAGCCTCTTCGGTCAAGATTCCTTACGTGGTTATTGGCGTGTTGCTGATGTTGCTTGCGTTGGTGATCGGGCGCTCGAGATTGCCGAAAATCGCGGCGGCTCGGCATCCGTTGGGCGAAGATGTGAACGATTCGTTGTGGAAGCATCGCAATCTTATTCTCGGAGCCCTAGGAATCTTCTGCTATGTGGGCGCGGAGGTGTCGATCGGGAGTTTTCTGGTGAACTACTTTGGGCAGCCGAACATTGCCGGGCTTGTGCCGGAAGTCGCCGCCGGCTTCGTTACGTTTTATTGGGGTGGCGCGATGGTGGGGCGTTTCGTGGGATCCGGACTTTTGCGAAAGATTAGGACCGGCCATCTTCTGGCTATCTGTGCAGTGTGTGCGATCGCCTTGGTGATGACTTCAATGCTGACGTATGGGCGGTTGGCAATGTGGAGCATGTTGGCGGTCGGTTTATTTAACTCGATCATGTTCGCCAGCATTTTCGCACTGGGCCTGGCTGAGTTGGGCCCGCTGGCGGGCGATGCTTCGGGAATTCTTAATATGGCGATTGTCGGCGGCGCGGTGGTACCGTTGGTGCAGGGCGTGATCGCGGATCGGATCGGAATCCATCACGCGTTTTTCATGCCGATTCTTTGCTATCTGTACATCCTGTTTTACGCGCTGATCGGTTCGCGGCCGAATAGTGAGCGAGTTGCGATTTGAGTGTCGAGATGCAGGATTTCACCGAATTTGCCGGTGAAGAGACTGTAGGAAGGTAGAGCAGAACCCTGTGACGTGCCCAACCGGGAAAACCGGATCGAACATCTAATTATTTATCTATGCAGACTACGCGGCAGTTGAGGTGTGATCAGTGCGGGCATGAAAGCGATCCGCATTATCGTTTTTGCGGCATGTGCGGGAGCCGGTTGCCATCGGCGGAGCCGCTTCCTGCTGCAAAGGTGAAGCTCCGTGACGAAGATAATGCGACAACGCGACCGGTGAGCGGGCCTTCTTTTCTGGGCTTGGCAGAGGAACCGTCGGACCCAGTGTCCTATTTGCTGGAGGACGAGCCCACCGGATCGAATGGCGCGCGCTTGTTATTCGTCGTTCTATTGCTCGGCTGCCTGGCAACTGCCGGCTGGCATTGGCGTGGAACAATTCGGGGTTTGGTTGTGCAGGCTACGCAAAAGACGTCGAACCCAGTGAGCGCGGCGCCGCAGACGACCAGTTACAAGACCGCACCGATCTCGACGGCGGGTTCGGAAGTAGCAGGGGCGATGCCCAACGCTGAAGCGGTCACGGAGACGCCGCAATCAGAGGGATCTGTTCAACCGGCCGCGGTGCAGATTGGTACCACCCCGCCCAGTGTGCCCCAGCCAGCGGCAGCTCAGCAAATGACGAATCCGCCGGCAGGAACGCAGGTTTCGGGCAATGCTCCACAGCAAGCGAACGCTGCACCGCCGCAATCGGCGCAAGCGAGTTCGGGAGGGACACAAACTCCGTCGGCGACTGGAAATCCGGCAAATGGGGTGAGCGCGAAGCAGGATGAACCATCGATGCAAAGCACTGGCACATCCCCGAGCAGCCCCACGTCACAAAGTACGGCTGCAAAAAAATCTTCCAAGGTTCGCGGGGATTCTACGGCGACGCAGGATGCGGGGAACGACGCTGCGAATCAGGCGCTTGAGACCTCGGGAGAAAAGTATCTTTACGGAAACGGAGCGCCGCAGAGTTGTTCGCTCGCACAAAAAAACCTGCTGGCTGCGGCTGAGAGTTCCAATTCACGAGCTGCCAGCGTGCTTGGCACGATGTATGCAACGGGGCATTGTGTGACGCGTGACCTTCCCCTGGCTTATTTCTGGTTTGCCAAAGCCATGCAGCAAGAACCGAACGATGATCGTCTTGAGCGCGATTTAACCGCAGTGTGGAATGAAATGACCCCGGACGAACGGCAAGTCGCGATTCACCATCGATAGCGCGGAAGGGCCGAGAACTGTCCAAAGCGCGTTCTACGCGGCTAAGAATTGCTGATTGTCGTGAGATGGTCTTCTTCAGAAAGTTGGCAGGCGCCAGATCTGGGGAGGTATGAACTAGCGCCTGCCTTCTTCGCGTTCGAGCTATATAAGAGATACGCGAGCGGTGTAACGAATGCCATCCATCCGATCTTGTATTTGTTCCTCAGGCTTTCTCTGTCCGGGTATGTAGGGAAGATTCGCAGACCATGGCGCGAACAAAGAACGGCCTTAGAGAAGAAAAACGATTTGAAAGAAAAAGCAGGAGAAGAGGTGGGCGTGGTTTAGTTAGTGCTGCGCATTAAATGGCTGCCCAGGGTCATGACGAAGAGAATCGCAAAAACGAAGAAAAGAAGTTTCATAAGGCCAGCAGTCGCCAGGGCGATGGCGGCGAATCCATAGAACCAGGCGATCATGGCTGCCAGTAAGAACATTAATGCGAAGTAGAGCATCGATCCTCCCAACGATTTTCCCGCAATTTCGAAGGTTAAGTGAAAAACCACCCTGAGGCGATCAGACAAGTCGTGTAAATGAAGTGGGGTTTTCCTGTAGGCAGTGGACCGAATTCCCGCAACAGTAATCAACCAGCCCTATGAAGCATTCTGTAAGGCGAGAAGCAGGAGCCAAGTCATTTCCGGCTGGGCTCCTGCTTGGATGGAGGGCACATTGCGGAAACTTTCAACGCAATGCAGCATAACTGCCGGCCTTGTGCGCCAACAATCCACGCGACTCTGTAATCTTGATTTGGGATTCTCTGTATTTGTGACGCTGCGATAATAGACACGCGTGCAGTGAATTCATCGCGCGATTTCTAACTCCGTTGGCGCAGTCATTTTTGTTTCTGTTCGCCCTCTCTCGGGTCAACTGGGAAAAGACGGAATGTCGCTTTCATATGCATGTTTGCTGCAGTTTTCTGCATATAGCGCATCAGCACGATAGTTGGATTTCCACGATTTATAAAGTCTTTCACGCCAATTCGCTACAGCAACAGGGGTAAACGTTTACAGATTGCACCGGATAGTGCGTAAGCGTCGCAGGCACTACCTTTCCAATTGAGAAACGCGGTCGATAGCGTTCGAGTTTCTCAACGAGTCCGTTTCTTGAAAGGAGACGCAAGTGAAAAGCGACTCTACTACGGTAGTCCGGTTGGATTCCGATCTGATTAAGCGAGCTCAAGCGGGAGATGCAGACGCGTTTGCCGAGCTCTTCCACGCGCACAAGGCACGTATCTACTCTCTATGTTTGCGGATGACAAACAACAGCGCAGAGGCAGAAGACCTGACGCAAGATGCTTTTTTGCAAGTGTTCCGCAAACTGGCGACTTTTCGCGGAGAATCGGCACTCTCAACCTGGCTATACCGCATCGCGGTGAACACCGTGCTGATGCACTTCCGTAAGAAGACGCCATGCCGGTTGTCGCTGGACGAGCCGTGTGCCAAGAATGGTGACAGCAAGCCGATTCGCCGCGAATATGGCACGAAGGATAATCGTCTGGCCGGCTGCATCGACCGGATTACGTTGAGCCGCGCGATCCGCGAACTGCCCGATGGATATCGGAAGGTTTTTCTGCTGCATGAGGTCGAAGGGTACGAGCATCAGGAGATCGCGGAATTTCTTGGGTGTTCGACAGGCAATTCAAAGTCGCAGCTGCATAAGGCGAGACTCAGAATGCGCGAGCTTCTGATGGCGCGCCCGGAGACGTCTGAATCCAAGCCGGTGCGCGTTAATCGCCCATACGTCCGGCCGGCGCCGGCGGAGGAAGCGATTCCGGAGATGATGCCTACTCCAGATTACGCGAGTTCGTTGCAGTTCAACGAAAGCTACGTGTAACAGGCGAAGGAAACGTGGTCACGGCTGGGCGGAGCGCCCGGCCGCGCAGGCATGGTGCAATTCGATATACTAGGAATGCTTTTGACGCCTACGGGGTGGGGTCAGAACAGCCAGTGGATGCAACCGCCGGGTCGTGCATGGACCGTTCGCCCGGAGGGCAACATGAATGCGTATCGAATTCTGATTGCAGACGATCACGAGGTTGTGCGTCGCGGGATACGCAGCCTGCTGGAGAGTCACGCCGGGTGGGAAATCTGCGGCGAAGCCAAGGACGGACGCGAAGCGGTAGAGCTCAGCAACGAATTCAAACCTGACTTAGTGCTGCTCGATATCGGAATGCCCAATCTCAATGGGCTGGATGCCGCACGGCAAATCATCGCAACCCATCCTCTGACGCGAGTATTGGTGTTGACCATCCATGACTCCGATCAGGTGGTGCGTGATGTACTGGCCGCGGGAGCTCGTGGGTTTCTGCTGAAGTCCGATGCAGGTCGCGACCTTCTGACGGCGGTAGAAGCCATGCAGCGACACAGGACTTTTTTCACTTCCCAGGTTGCTGAGATCGTATTGGATGGGTATTTGAATACCCGCCATGCCCCGCCCACACTCCCACGCAATCGGCTCACGCCGCGCGAGAGGGAAGTAGTGCAACTGCTTGCCGAGGGCAAAACGAGCAAGGAAGTCGCCGTCGCTCTGGACCTCAGCGTAAAAACCGCGGAGACGCACCGCACGAACATCATGCGCAAACTAGACCTTCACTCGGTTGCCGATCTGACGCTCTACGCCGTGCGCAACGGAATCATCCAGGTTTTCTGAGGCCTGGGCTTATACCTGTTCTGAACCTGGAATCATCTACGCCGCATCTTGGGCTCTAAATAGAGGCAGTTAGAGCACGCACATACTGCCTTCACCTGATTTTCCCTTTTGAAACCGTCAAGTAGGCTCTAGAAGGTTCTCTTCACCCGTGCTAGTCGAGTTCGTGCATGACGACGTGTTGGGGAATGGAAGACTGACGAAAAACCGATGGATCTTGCAGGGGAAACCAGTACTCTCTGGCCCAAATGAATGTAGAGGAGAAAGGTACGCGAAAGTTGGTGCTGATCGTATGTTCTGACCCCACGAACAGCCAGGTAATCGAAGAGGTGACTCGCGGCTGCATGCTGGAGGGCATAGTTTGTCCCTCGCTAGCGGAAGCCCGCACCGCGATCACCAAACCAGGTGTGGCTCTGGTGTTCTGTGACGATGTGTGGGGGCAAGGAAGTTACCGGGATCTATTGACCCTGCTGCCGAAAGCGGGCCGTCGAGTTCCGCTAGTGGTTGTCATGTCAGAGGAGAACCGGGACCAGACCTATCGAGATGCGATGGAGCAGGGAGCGTTTGATGTTATTGCCAGCCCGTGTACGAAACAGGATGTGCAGTGGGTCGTGATTCGCGCCATGGATTTGACGCACTTGCCGCGAAGCGCGGCCCGCGGTTGAGTGCGTCGCCAAGCTCTGGAGTCAAGCATGAGACTGTTCAGCATGCGGTTGATCGTGGCATTGATCGTGGGCATAACCCTGGTCTCACTTTCCTCGTCGTACTACGAGGTACTAGTCGAGAGGAGGAATTTACGGAAAGATCTGGCGCACCGTGCCGAGGTTCTGGGAGAAAGCGTTGCCAGCAATGTGGAACACGATCTGGAAAAAGGTTCGACCCGCAGCCTGCACCACATTGTTGAGCGTTTTGGCAACCGCGAACACCTGATCGGGGTTGCGATTTACGATCAGGCCAGTAAACCACTGGCGATCACTAAAGCTCTGGCAGAAATTTTGCCCGGAACTCCGCCTTCCCTAACGCAAGCCTTGCAACAAAATCGGGGTGTCGATGCCTTCGACCGGATCAACGACAGTCCGCTGAACATTTACGCATTGCCGCTCTATGGGCGAGATGGCGGTGTTATCGGGGGACTGGCGATTGTGCACGATGCCAGTTATATCTCGGCGGATGTTCGCCGCATCTGGCGGGGGACGTTTCTCAGCACTTTGGCCTATGTCTTCCTGGTCATGGTGGTGACGCTGCTAATTGTTCGTTGGAGCATCGCGGGTCCGATTGCGCGCATGGCGCAATGGATGCGTGGCCTGCGTACGGGAAAGATGACATCCCGTCTGCATCTTCCTGATCTGCAGTTTTTCCGTCCGCTCGCGAAAGAAGTGGTTACTCTCTCGGAAAGCCTGACTCGGGCACGATCCGCGGCAGAGACCGAGGCCCGGTTGCGAGAAACGTCGGAGTCGCTCTGGACCGCAGACCGGCTTGCGGTCCACATGCGAATGCGGCTGCGTGGCGGCCGGTTGTTCGTGGTTTCGAATCGAGAGCCATACATGCACGTGCGGCAGGGAAAGTCGCGAGAGGCGGTGGTCCCGCCGAGTGGGTTGGTGACGGCATTGGAGCCGGTGTTGCGCGCGTGTGACGGAACCTGGATCGCGCACGGCAGCGGCGATGCCGATATGGAAACCGTGGACCAGCGCAATTGTTTGCGTGTTCCGCCGGATGATCCGCGCTATACTCTTCGGCGCGTTTGGCTCAGCAAGCAAGAGGAAGAAGGCTATTACTACGGCTTCTCTAACGAGGGGCTATGGCCGCTGTGCCATATTGCGCACACGCGGCCGATTTTTCGCGCCTCGGATTGGGAAGCCTACCAGGCGGTGAATCGCAAATTCGCGGATGCAGTGCTAGAGGAGATGGAAAGCGTTGAGAAGCCGGTGGTGTTGTTGCAGGATTATCACTTCGCGCTCTTGCCACGACTCATCAAGCAGAAGCGGCCTGACGCGCGGGTGGCGATCTTCTGGCACATTCCGTGGCCGAATCCAGAGGCTTTTCGAATTTGTCCCTGGCAATCGGAATTGCTCGATGGATTGCTGGGCGGGGACCTGATCGGCTTCCACATTCAGTCGCACTGCAATAATTTTTTGCAGACGGTGGATCGGACCTTGGAATCGCGCGTGGATTGGGAACATTTTTCGGTGAGCCGGCTGGAACATCTCACCACGGTCAAGCCTTTCCCAATCAGCGTGGATTTTGCGGAGGGTGGAACGGAAGATGATGAACCTTATGCAGAGCGTGCCGGACTGCTGAAATCGTTGTCCAGTGAAGCGATCTTCATGGGGCTTGGCGTAGACCGCGTGGACTACACAAAAGGAATTGTGGAACGTTTCCTGGCCATTGAACGGTTTCTCGAAAAATATCCGTATTACCAGGGGCAGTTCACATTTGTTCAAATCGGAGCCCCGAGCCGCACGCACATCAAGCGGTATCACGACCTCTTGGCGGAGTTGGAGGCGGAGGCGGAAAGAATCAATTGGCGATTCCAAAAAGACAAGTGGAAGCCGATCGTGTTTCTGAATCACCAGCATAGTCACAGCGAGATTCAAGCCTATTACCGTGCGGCCGATCTTTGTCTGGTAACCTCATTGCACGACGGCATGAACCTGGTTGCGAAGGAATTCCTGGTCGCAAGACAAGATGAACGCGGTGTGCTGGTGCTGAGCTGTTTCACCGGCGCTGCACGGGAATTGCGCGATGCCTTGTTGGTTAACCCCTACGACATTGATCAGACGGCAGAAGCCATTCGCATGGCGCTAGAGATGGAGCCTGAAGACAAGCAATTACGGATGCAGCGCATGCGCCGCCACGTGAGAGAACATAACGTGTATCGCTGGGCGGGGACACTGATCGAAGATTTATGCGAACTGCGTTTGGACACTTTGGCGGAACGGGACGGTGCACGGGCGCTGACACCGCTCGGGTAAGCCATGACGACAAACTCATTGCCAACGACCGGCCAGATAGAAATCGAACAATTCATGATTGCTGTGGCACGGGCGCAGAGGTGCGCACTGCTGCTCGATTATGACGGAACGTTGGCACCGTTTTCCCCGGACCGCCGGCGGGCATTTCCCTACGAGGGTCTGCCGGAATTGTTGCAGGAAATCATGCTGGGCGGACGGACGAGGATCGCAATCATCACTGGACGAAATGCGTTTGAGGTAAGCACTTTACTCCGCACACAACCTGTGCCCGAAATCTGGGGGTCCCATGGACTGCAACGACTAAGAGCGGAGGGAACTTGTGAGATGCCTCATCTGGATGCGGCGATCTTGCAGGGACTTTCCGAAGCTGGCGAATGGCTGGCTGAGCACGGCTTGCAAGATTTGACCGAGTATAAACCCGGAAGCGTCGCAATTCATTGGCGTGGATTGCGCGAATCGAGCGCAAGGAAGCTCCGCGAAGAAGCCCTGCAAGCATGGTCGCCAATTGCCGATCGTATGCATCTGTCGTTGTTGGATTTCGACGGTGGCCTCGAGATCCGCATCCCGAAACCGGATAAAGGGGACGTAGTTCGAACGATCCTGCAAGAAATGGGGCCGGGAATTCCGATAGCTTATTTGGGAGATGACGTAACGGATGAACATGCCTTCGACGCGCTTGGGAGCCGAGGAATGAGCATTCTAGTGCGTCCAGAACGGCGGGAGACGCGGGCTCAATTCTGGCTTAAACCACCCGGCGACGTGCTCGATTTTCTGGAGCAGTGGCGTCAGGCATGTATGTGATCTTCAATCGAAACGCTAGCTCTTCTCTGCCATCGTCGCGATTCCGGAATTAAAAAATACTTGGGACACCGTGAACCGCCCGCTCCTCGCGGCTTTTGGGCATCCCCCGTTACTAAAGTGGCTGATTTCCACAGATTTTAAGGTGTTCACTGTATTGCCTGTATACAGGAACATATGTAACCTCCCCTACAGTCTCCCCCGTAGGTCTGGTAGAACGCCGCTTCGGACAAATTTCAGCGAATAAGGGGCTTTTATGCAAAAACAGCACAATGGTGCTAGGGAGAAGTGTTGTCCGGGGAAGCATCGGGCCGGGCTTTACCCGGCTTTCCACCAAAATGTAGGCATGGAAGAGAGGCTCTGGCAAGTCAGTCACTTTCTGCTCTTGATGTCTTTTGCAGTCTTCATGCTTATCCTACCTGCAAACGCAAGTGTCACATCCGTGTCGGTGCAATCCCCAGAATTATCGGCGAATGGCACGACGACTCTGACGACGCCGATTCACTTCCAAGCAACTGCGGAAACCACTTCGAAAGTTACAGGATATGTAGTCTACGTGGATGGGCAGAACGTATATCAGAACTATGTGCCGTTTCTGGATGCATGGGTCGTTCTCAAGCCAGGCAGCCACTCCCTTTATGTGAAAGCGTGGGATTCGTCAGGTAGCGCACTGCCGACGCAAACCTACCAGGTTGATGTGAGCGGCGCCGCGCCTCCAGTGCCTCCAGCCACTGCGACCCGGATTGTAGAACTAGATTCGTCGACCAACTGGGTCGTCGATAACAACCCCAATGTCGGTGGCGAATGCAACGACGGAAGCATTGGCACGTGGCAGAATGCCTCTGATCCCAACACGAGCAATGCGCCTGACTACAATTCCACGGGAAAGCACTTTGTGGTGCACAGCAAGTGCCAGTACGACGACAGCCTGTTCTTCAACGAGGGCTGGGAGCCAGTCTATGCAGGAGCCACCAACTATCTTTGGGACTATTGGTTCTACATGCCGGTTTCGACTAAGAACTCTTATGTTCAGGCCTTGGAGTTCGACATGTTTCAGGCAGTGAAGATGAACGATGGCGTCCACGAGTTCATGTTTGGCACGGAATGCGTTTACGGAACCAATCAATGGCAAAACTGGCTGCCAGAAAATGGCGGTCTACATTGGGTGAATGTGGGTCTGTCGCCTTGCCAGTTCTCCACTGGAACCTGGCACCACGTGACCTACTTTTTCCAGAGAGTAACTTCTTCCGGGTATCAAGTGATTCCGGCAACTTTGGGATCTTCAACCGATAACAATAAGTCTCTGCGATTCGGGACGATCACGGTTGACGGTCAGACCATGTACTTAGGTGGGCTGGGTTACTCGACGATTCCCAATCCCGCTTGGGGAACGACGCTCGGCGTCCAACATCAACTGGACAGCGCGGTTTCGGGCGTGACCATCGAGCAGTACGCCGACAACGAAACCCTAACGGTCTGGTAAGCACGGCATATGCCTGGGACACCGGAGGGCGGCGATCCTCAACTCCTAGTGGATCGCCGCCACCGGCGGGCAATCTCACAGCGGTTCGCTGCGGGCCTGTCCGTTACTTGGGAATAGGTTTGGCGTTGACACCTCGGCCCTCGCGTTAAACAGCTTCGGAGAAAGATCGCGCTTGAGAGGAGGCGCGGGCTGCATCCTCTTTGAGCGGCGAGCGAGATGCCGCCATCTCCGAAAAGAAAGTGGTTGGAGCGAGCCGATGGTTTGCTTGCATCGTTCCAGCTCAAACCAGCGCAAATAGTGCCGAACCACAGTCGGCATGGTCATGCGCACCGCGGAACGGAAGTTCTGTTCTGCCATCTCTTGCTGCTGCTCCGGCGATTGCAGAATTTCCACGATTCTCTCGGCGAGGTCTGCGGGATCGCCAGGCTTACAGAAGCTAATGGCCATTTCGTCGTCGCGCGCCATCACTTGAAAATCGGGAATGTCGCTACAGATGATGGGCACTCCGTACTGGCATGCCTGGTGAGCCGGACCGCTGGAGCCGGTGGAAGAGTCATACGGCATGACCATGACACTCGACTTACCAAATAGCTCGGCAATTTTCTCCTCGGGAACGTAGCCGAGAAACTCGATGCCGGGATCGTCATGATGGGCTTCTTTGATGGACTCCCAATATCCCGGGGTAGTGTGATGATTGGATCCGGCGACGATCAAGCGCGCATTTGGCACTCTCTTTAGAACAGAGGGAAAGGCCGCCATTAAAGTTTCCAGGCGCTTGTAGGTTCCCCAGTGACCGATGGCCAGGATGCGCTGCTCAGGGTTGTTTCGTTTCGAGAAATCTGGCGGCGTGGGGCACGTGGCGAAAATCCCGTGAGTTCCCAGCAGAACATTTTGCGCAGAATACTTCTCGAGCAAAGTGCGCCGGTATCCGGAGAGCAGCACCGACACCGAATTCGCTTTCAGCAATGCTCGGGTGGCGAGGTCGCTGCCGAAGCGAAAGACCTTCTCGTGGCGGATACCGGTGCCCGCGAAATCGACGTGTTCGATGATGTGATGAAGAGTGACGTGAGAATAGTGGCCTAAAGCCCGGCTGAGAGCGGGAACGCAGAGGCCGGCAAATGCCGGCAGGGGGTGCTCCTGGGTCGCAAATGTAGAGAAGAGCAGGTTGTACCAGACGACATCCGGTTTTTCTCTCTGGATGGCACGCAGTAAGCGCTGCGGCGTAGCGAGATTATTAAATTTCCAACAGCGAATGACGTTAAAACCCGGAAGTTCCTCCCGGTTCGCGGATCGCATTCCATTTCCGTGTCCATTTCCATTGCCATCGGAAGCGAATTTGTAGTCGCCTAACTCGTCGGCCAGGATCGTCAAATCGACAAAGCGATGCCGCTGAAGTTCCCCTGCGAGATGTAGTGCGTATTCGTTAAGTTGACGGCCACTGGGAGGAAAGGTCGTTACTAAACAGATTTTCATCAGGCTCCTGACATCAAAACAAAGTAATGCTGAAATATGGTCTGAGTTGCTTATTGTTGCCCTCGGTGAAATTGTAGAAATCTTCTTGCTGCATGCCCGCAGCAAAGCGAATCGGATAAGTCAAACGGACGTCCTGACCTTCGCCGCGATAGGTGCGATGGATGGGAATGGCATAACCGACGGAGAATCCGCTTTGTACTGCGTCGTAGGCGTGGAATCCCATGTTGCGCGAATAAGCCACCGAGCCCTGAATGCTCCAGTTGCGAGTTGGGAGGAACTGGACTCGGGCGGCTGGACGCAGCGCTTGTGCGATCGCCCACGCAGGGCCTTCCACTCGCCAAGCGCGCAAATCTTCAGCGATTACGCTGAGGTCGAGTTTGGGAGAAAAACGATGGTCGATGCCGGCATAGGCCGATGTGTAGTAGAACTCGCGCGTGATGGGGAAGAACTGAACGTCGCGTGCTCCCCATCCGGTTAAGAAAGCGGTGCTGGCCCAGGGATGGCCGATGCGAAAGTCCAGCGCCCCACTCAGATCGCGGGAACGCAGAAAGCTTTCGGTAAATGGTCCGGTTTCGCGAATGGCGTATCCCGACACCGAGATCATGTTGAAGAAGGAACTGGTGTTCATGTATACGAACTGGCGGAACAGGTTCTGATTCATATCGACGGGATCTTCGGAATCCCGGCGGATGGTTTCCTGAATCCCAGCGTCGAAGGTGAGCACGTTTCTTCCGAGATGGATCGAGGGATTCAGGCCGAAATTAAACGAAACGTCGGTCGTGTCGCGGTTGATGATCGCGTCGGCGCTCGGCAGCGAGATTTCCCCGCGAGCATTGCGTACCTGTATGAAGCCGCCCGCTCCGGGCAGATCCGCGAAGTGAAGATGATAAGCGCCGGTCCATTGCGTCTCGATGGAAGATCGCGGCGGCGGAAGCAGGTTTGCGCGGCCAGGAATCGGATTGGGCACATCCAACTTGGCGTCGAGCGGATAGACGGTTGTATCTTCAAAAATTGGAGCGACGGAGAAATCCGAGAGGACGCTGAGGCGGCTGTTGATCCGCATGCCTTCGTCAGCCGCGGCCTGCAGCAATTCGCGCTCGGCAGTCTGGTCTTGGCCGGCGGCCTCGGCAGCTTGGGCAAACGCGCTGAGGGCCTGAGTGTTCTGATGTTGCTGACGCAGAATGCTGGCCTGGGCCAGAAGGAGTTGATAGCTGGGTTCGCCTTCGGCAGAGTCGCGAAGCGAAGAGATTTCGGCGTCAGCCTTGGCCGTTTCGCCTCTTGCCAGGTAGGCGTTGGCGAGGCCGATTTTCACCGAAGCGTCGGGCGCACCGGCTGCCTGAGCCTTCTGAAAGTAGAGTTCAGCAAGTTGGAAGTCGTGCATGTCGAGGAAGACGCCAGCGGCGAGCACGAACTGCTCGCCCGTGGGCGGGGCGGTCTCGCCGGTGCGGGCTTCCATCATGCCAAGGGCAATCTGACGGCGCGCTTCGTTCCATTGGCCTTCCCCTGCCATCAACTTTGCTGCCGCCAGGCGGACAGTCAAGCGATCGCTTCCCGGCATGGTGAGCGCATCCTCGAAACGCTTCATGGCGGCATCGCGATCGCCCAACTGATTCAGGCTTTGACCGTCCATCACCAGAATTTCGCTGCGATCCTTGGGCTCGCTATTCTGCGAGTGCTGCTCTGCCAAGGCTACGTTTTTAAAAGTCTCGTCGCGGTTGCGCAACTGAGAATAGGACTGCGCGAGGTTGGCATAAATCAGAGGGTTGTCGGGAGCGATCTTTTGCGCTGTCTGAAGATAAGAAATCGCTTCTGTGTATTGACGCAGTCCATAAAGAGCATTCGCCAAAGCCAGATAAAGGGGAGCTTCGTCTGGGGCAAACTTCAGCGCAAGTTTGTACTCGGCTGCCGACTTGGTCAATATTCCCTCTTCGCCATACGCAGTGGCGCGGATCAAGTGAATGGCAAGGGAATCACCCATTTCTTTTTCGGCGACTTGCACCTGCTTGAGAGCCGCTCGCGGACGGTGAAGATTCAAGCTGGCGTAGGCAAGACCTAAATGGGCTTCGCCGTTGTTCGGTTCGAGGCGAAGTGCGGCTTCGAAGTCAGACGCTGCTTGTCCGGGCTTGCGCAAATCGTTGCGAACATAGCCGCGATTCACGTAGGCCGTAGGAATATCCGAATTCAACGACAAAGCTTTGGTGAAATCAGCCTCGGCTTCCTCGAGTTGGCCGGCGTGCTTGTGAAGATAGCCTTGCATCAACGGAATATCAGGTTCTTTCGGCAATGCGCTTCCGTACTGGTTCAGCAGCTGTTGTAACTCGTCGTAACGCTCCATGTGCAGCAGGTTGTAACCGAGGTAAACAATGACGTCGCGATCCCGAGGAAGCAGCTTGATGGCTTGCCGCCCCACTTCAGCCGACTCTTCGTCCTTGCCGCTGAAGCTCAGGTAGCGTTCCTTTTCGCGCATAACCATGGGAGTTTGCTGCATGTCTTTGTCGGCAAACTGGAGCCACTCTCCGGCAAGCGGAAGGTTATGGGCTTCGATGGCGGCATTCATTCCGCCGGCGACGATCAGACTGTTCTTGGGGGCGATTTTGTGTCCCTTGCGATATTGGGCTTCCGCTTTGGCAAATTCCTTGCGCTGAGCGTACATATCGCCGAGCGCAAGATATGGAACGTAGGAGTTGGGGTAAACGGCGGCCAATTTTTGGAAGTATTTTTCGGCTTCCTGATCGTGGCCATTGGTGCGCAGCGTATACGCGAGCGATGTGAGCGCTAACTTATTGTTAGGGTCGAGGGACAGAACTTTTTTATAGGCTGCAATTGCGTCGTCGGGCTTGCCCATTTTCGCCAGGAGGTCGCCATCGAGTTGCAGGCTGTTCGGATCTTTACTATTGATGGCCAGGGCTTCTTGCACGTCCTTGGTCGCGCCATCGAGATCCCCGCTATTCATTTTCACAAGGGCGCGAAGGCGGAGAAATTCTGGGCGATCGGGACCGTTCTCTTCGATGGTCTGAATTTGGGATTGTGCAGCTTCGAGATTGCGCTTGAAGCCGACATCGTCTCCGACCTTGTGGTAGAGCTCGACCAGATCCATGCGGAGCTGGATGCTGTAAAGCGGACCTTCGGGAACCGATGGCGGCAGATGCTGCACGGCTGCTTCGTATTCAGCGATTGCGTCCTGGTCACGCTCTTCGAGATTGGCAATCTGCGCGCGAATGGCGTGTAGACGATAATGATCGGCTTCGATAGTGCCCGCGCGTTTTACGAAAGGTTGCGCGGCGTCGAGCGAGCCGATATTCACATCGGATTGAGCGGCGGAAAGCTGCAGGTTGAGGTCTTCTGGGGCTGCATTCGCAGCTTCGGTGTAGAGCTTAGCCGACGCCTCCGGATCGCCGGAAAGCTGATAGGTGTAGGCCAGTTCGGCCATGATGTCAGGCGTTTTCTGGCGAATGGACTTGAGGGCGGCAATCGCAGCCGGGTAGTTTCCGGTTTCGCGATAAAACGCGGCGAAAGAGCGCTGAACTTCGGGATTATTGGGGGCGTGCTTCTTGGCAGCCTGAAGGTAGCGATTTGCGTCATCGTACTTTTTCAAACGCTGGTACGAGAGGGCCATGAGCAGTTCAGTGCGAGCCTCGGACTGAACCTGCTCAGCACGAGATAAGACATTTAGGGCTTGGTCGTACTTGCCGTCTCTCAGATAGATTTCACCGAGAACCTGTTCGTCGTTGGCACGCTTGGGATCGGCGGCAACGACTCTCTCTAGAAGACGCTGGGCGTCGTCGAGCTTGCCAATCATGCTGTAGCTTTGTGCGAGGCCGGAAAGTCCATCGAGCGACGAGGGATTGATTTTCAGCCCGCGATTATAGGCGTCGAGCGAGAGCTGGGTTTTTCTATCCAGCCGCGCAGCGTAGCCGAGCAGAAACCATAACTGTGCATCGTTCGGGCTGTTGCCGGCGGCGCGTTGGGCATACTCGACCGCGGCTGAATAATGGCCACTTTTCAAGGCCATTTCAGCGGCGCGGGCCAGTCGCGCATTCTGAATATTGGAACCCCAGCCGAGCTGTTTTTGTGACGAATTTTGAGTAGAGCTGTTTTGCGGCGAAGTCTGAGGCGTCGTTGGTTGTGAGTTCGCCGGTGTACCCGAATTTACTTTGTAGGTTTGTGCCACAGAGACGCCAAGAAAGGCGCTTATCAGCAAAAACACCAAAAGCGTCTTCGAGCGAAAGAGCCAAAAACCCAAGGTGTTCCTCCCCGCAGATCAATCGAACGCAGCCTCCTTCGATTCAGAACGAATGGCGAACGTTGGCTAAGTTACGTTGCTTAACCGCGGGCGGGTGAGCAACCCGACTTCTGACTCTGGAATCGAAGATTTCTGCGGGAGGAAACTGTGCCAACGGTTGAAGAGCCGATTGTGCGTTCGCAGCGGCCTGTGCCGATCAGCATGGTGCTGTTGATCGCTTTTGCCATTCACGCGCCACTATTGTTGATGGAGTTGCCGCTCCGGTCGTACGACACCAACTTTCATATTTTCTTCGCATCGCACTACGTGCGCCATTGGTTCGATCCGTGGAACCCGAAGTGGTATGCGGGATTCTCGCAAACCACGTACCCCCCCTTGCCTCAGCAGTGGGTCGCGCTGATTTCACACGTCACCGGCCTGGATTTGGCGTACATGGTCGTGCAGTTGATTGCCATCCTGTTGCTGGCGGTGGGAGCGTACCGATTTTCGCGGTTATGGGTCGATCCGCGGGCTGCCTCGCTTGCCGCGCTGGCCAGCGTGCTGTTGGGTTCGGAATCGTTCCTGGTATATAACGCCGGCCAACTGTCAACAACGGTTGCAGCGCCGCTGTATCTGAATGCCTTGCCATATCTGTACGAGTGGGTTCGGCATGGACGGTGGCGCGGGTTTTTCAAAGGCTCGGTTCTGTGCGTGGCCGCCGCAGCGGCACACCATGCTACGTTACTCTTCGGCTCCTTCCTCTTTTGCGCCCCTGTACTCGTATTGGCGCTGATAGATCGGCAGGAGGGCGAGCGGGTATCCACGGGCGCTTTCTCGATGCGAACGATTGCGGTTGCGATATTTATCGGTATTGCGATCGCCATCGTGCTCCTGCCGTTCTGGATCGCGTTGATTCACTATCCGGTTACGCAGACGCCGATTCCGCACCCCAGCCGTGCTAATTACATCTTGAGTCCGGCATGGGGGTTGAATTACTTCATCGTTCCGTACGGCGCTCTGCTGCTTGCCGTGCCTTTTGTAATCATCCGTGGGTCGTCCGATCCCCGGCTGCGACCCTTGATGTTCGGCTTCTGGGTGGCATTCTTGCTCGGACTGGGTGGAACGACGCCAGTCGGACACTGGCTCCTGGGACGAGCGTTTGAAGTCATCACCATGGAGCGCTTCAGCTACTGGGCAAACCTGCTGGCACTGCCATTTGTGGGCTTACTCGCGGAAGAACTCATCGATCGTTTCCGCCTCAAAGCCGTTGTCGGTTTGGCAATAGCTGCAGGGATGACGTGTGCGTGGGCGGTCGCGTGGGATGCGTATCATCCCACCGACGCAGCGAATTTTAGCGTTGATTCCATCGCCACCTGGCTGAACCGCGATGGCCACGACCGATACCGCTACGTCACGCTTGGCTTTGGAAACAAGATTTCGCGCTTGGCCATTCTTACCGACGCGAGCAGCGTTGACGGCGAGTGGAACTCGGGCCGCATGTTGCCGGAGTTGACAGCACACGGTGGCGCGGCCTTGACGAGTTCAAAGTATTTCGGACAATCCGGCCTGGATGCGTTGACGGCGATCTTGCACCACGCGGACCGCTATGGTTTGAAGTGGGTGATCATGCGCGATCCGTACTATGAGCCGCTGCTGGTCTTTGCCGGCTGGCGAAAAGTGGATTCCGTCGAGGATGGGACGATCTCGATCTGGGGCAAGGAGGATGTGCCCCCCGCGACACCCGTGAATGCGCCGCAAATTCCGCCGGCCTGGCAGGGGTTGCTATGGGGCACGTTGCCGATCGGCAGCAGCTTCTTAGCGATCCTGCTGGCATTTATTCCCGATCGTAAGCGAGCGGAGCACCTAGTGATGCAGCCTGAGGCTCGCGATAGAAATCTCGCACTAGGGAGGATGATCTCGTAATGGGGCGCTTACTGGCGGTAATCATTCTCATTGTTACCTTGCTTCTGGTGGTGATTGGTACGGTGTGGCCGGACAAAGCGGCGCTGGCTATGATGGTCGGCACCCGGGCGCGGACCATCCATCGCGCGACATCTCCCGAGGCTGCAGCTCAGATTTTGCTGTCGGATATCAGCGCGCGCGATTGGCCGAGCGCCTATTCCCGGCTCGCCAACAAGTCCGAATTTAGCGAAGACCAATTTGAGCGGGATTTGACCGGCGGCTATCCCAGCCTGCGCTCTCACGCAACGGTCGATAGCTTCGACCTGCATCCGCTGCACGCGACGAATGACGAGGCGGAGATCAGGGCCGATCTGCACTGGTCGACGGTCGTCGGCGATTTTCAAGAGTCCCGCGCGTTGAAAGTTGTAAGGAACGGTGACACGTGGGCAGTCGATTGGCCGTTAACCAAGGAGCAGCACGTTCCGCCCCAGGTGATCGCGGTCAATTATTTGCGCTGGGACGTGATTTATCGCGGTCCTGAGGATGATTGGGGAACGCAAGACGTGGAGGCGCCGCACATTCGCATTGTCGACATGAATCCGGTGGGACGTCCGGATGAGGTCGCGGTGATGGGGGAAATCCTGAACGAGGACGTGGTTCCCGCATACGTTACGGTGAAGGCAACGTTGCTGCGCAAGGATGGGTCGGCAATTGCCACCGAGGACGCATTCGACAAGATTTGTCACACGTTGTTACCCAAGCAGGTTTCTCCATTCCGCATTGATTTTCCGAATGCGCGCCTTGCGGACGTGGACAGCGTGCGCATGCAACCCACTTCGAGCCTGGTGGCAGCATCCGCCGATCCGGTGGTGGAGATAGAAGATCAAAAGTTGAATGCTTCGTCGCGGCCGACGCTTAGCGGGGAATTGGTCAACCAGAGCGGGCAAATTGTGAACATTGCCCACGTGCTGGGAACGTTTTATGACAACCGCGGCCAACTGCAGTGGGTTTCGGATGGCTATGTGAACCGGGCCCTTTTGCCGCGAATTCCGGCGGCGTTTGCGATTTCGATCCCGCCGGATGTCGTGAGCAAAGTGAACACCTATCGGGTCACTACGACCACCTTCACTTCCCATCAATACCAATGAAAACGGCGATCACATTATCGTTGGGATTTCTGGTGGCTCTGACACTTTGCGGTCGAGCTGCGGGTCAAGATTTGCAATTCCCCAAGACGGTTGAGGCCGGAAGGGCATTTTCGGTCCCGACGACGGGGAGCGGCAAAGCAACGCTCTATGTTGTCGGACCGACACAGGTGCTCCGGCGCGAGGTATCGTTAGGGGAAAACATTGCATTCGCGCGCGGCGAAATGGCGAATGCCGGCCACTATACGGCTTTCCTCACAGGTTCATCGACAGCAACTGCAGACTTCGATGTCACTCCAGTTAGCCAGCCATCTTCGATCAGTTTTCTGGCTAAGCCGTCGCGCTTGGCGGTGGATTTGCCGAATGGCATCAGCGGCGTGGCTTATGTGTTTGATGTATTTCGAAATCTGATTTTGCAGCCGACACCGGTCTCCTTTCAGCTCTCCGGCGCGAACAGTGCGGTGCAGGTCCAGAAAGTCGAAACGAAGAATGGCGTGGCCTGGGTGAAGATGAATTCCGCTACGCGGTCCGGTCCGGCCCAGTTTGAAGCCGAGGCTGGAGGCGTCGTGGACAAACGGGTAATCGAGCAAGTGCCGGGGGATCCCTGCAACTTGCGAATGACCGCGCGGGCTGACGGGGACCGGGTTGCGCTGGAGACGGATCCGGTGCGCGATTGCAGCGGCAATCCGGTTCCGGACGGGACGATTATCAGTTTCACGGAAAGTTACAACGGCGAAACATCCACTGTCGACGCGCCGCTTAAGCGTGGCGTGGCGAAAACCGATCTGCCGGCCTACAAAGGGGCGACGATTACGGTGGCCGCAGGCGTGGTGATGGGGAATGAAATCCGGTGGCAATGAAGAAGACTGTGTTTCGGAAATTGAAGGCTTTGAAATGGACCGCATTGTTGGGCTGCATCTTTGCGGGATTGCTTCTAATGGGAGCCGACGAGCCTGCGGTACATGTCGAAGCGGTGGATGCATCGAGTCCCAGAGAACTTGAGCAGCAGACTCAGGAAGCGGTGGTGCGCGATTACCTGCTTGCCTGGCAGACCTTGGATCATGCGATGGGCGCAAATCAGACCGATCTGCTCGATGCAACGTTCGTTGGCGTGGCAAAGGAGAAATTAGCGGATGCGATTCGTGAGCAGCAAAAGGCTGGCATTCAGACACACTATATCGACCGCTCGCACGATCTTAAACTGGTTTTCTATTCACCCGAAGGATTGTCGATCCAGCTTTTGGATACTGTGGAATACGATGTGCAGCTCGTAGACCACGACAAGGTGCAGGCGACGCAGCATGTCCGAACGCGATATGTCGCGGTGCTGAGCCCGACCGAGGTGCGATGGAAAGTGCGCATTTTTCAGGCAGAGGCTCAGTAGCTGAATGCGCCAATCTCAGCGCTCCACCTGACAACGCGAAGCTGTCATTGGCTCATCGGAGAAAGGTTACTGCGGCAAAAACGCAATGGCTGCGGTAAACGCCACTTTTGTGTTCGAGGAGCCCTGATGATCTCTGTCGTAGTACCCATCTACAACGAAGAAGAAATCATAGCCATTCTGCACGCGGCCATCGTCTCGGCGATGGAAATAACCGGCGAAGAATGGGAAGTCGTGTATGTCAACGATGGTTCTCGAGACTCCTCGCTCGAGCTATTGCGAGAGTTGCAAACGGTATACAGCAATGTTGTGGTAGTGGACCTGTCGAGAAATTGGGGGCATCCAGGTGCGGTGTCGGCGGGACTGCAGACCGCGCGGGGTGATGCTGTCGTCCTGATGGATGGTGACCTGCAAGACCCACCTGAGGTGATACCGGAATTGATCTCCGCCTGGCGCTCGGGCGCGCAAGTGGTTACTGCGGTGAGACGAAGCCGGCAAGAGAGCCGCAAATATCTGGCTATTCTGTTTCCTTTGTTCTACCGCATTTTCGGGGCGTTAGCGGACTATCCCATACCACTGAATGCTGGAATTTTCGGGTTATTGGATCGCCAAGCGGTGGATTCGATCAACTCCTTGCGCGAAGGGAATCGTTATTTTCCAGGGCTGAGGGCGTGGGTCGGCTATCGGAACGCCATTGTCTATTACGACCGGCATGATCGGGTGGGCGGAGAAGGCAAACTGACGTTCGTAAGCCGTATTAAGTATGCGATGGACGCGATCACCAACTTCAGTTATAAGCCGTTACGAGTGAGCTTTGTCTGCGCGGGGCTGACGGCGGGATTAGCGGTTGTTTTGGCTATCGGAGCTCTGTTTCAGCATGGTTCAGTCGGATATGGCATCGCTGCTTCGGTGTTCTTTGTGGGCAGCCTTCTCTTGTTCTGCATGGGAATTCTGGGCGAATATCTCGGCCGGGTTTACGATGAAGTTCGTGAGCGGCCGGTCTCGATCATCAATCGAGTGCACCGCGTAGAACAGGCGGCCGAAACACCGAGAGCTCGCGATCTAGAACGCTTGTTTCCAGCTGCCTGATTTTCTTAAGAATTATTGTCCGCCTGCTGGTTGCGAACCTGCCTTGCACTTCGCCAGTCCAGGTTCGATGGCGGTTCCTTCCTCGTAGTCGTTCCAGGTGGCAATCAGCAAAAAGGGTTCAGGATGATTTTCGGCATATTGCCTCGCCATGGTCAAGGTATCGGTGAGGGTCTGTCCGCAGCGCTGGGACATGTGACGATTCAGACTCCAGGCGGCGCGGCTATCGTCGAATCCGGGCCAAGCCGTACCGATGGTGATCTTGTCGGGATACTTCGACTGCATGCGGTGATAGAAGTTCTGTAAATAATCCTGTCCCCAATTGCTGCCGTCACTTGCCCACCCCTTGCTGCCCGGATTGACCCAGGCGTAGAAGCCATCCATGGCATTCGCATAAGGAGTGGAGTCATTTTCATAGATGAGCAAAGGCGCAGGATTCCATTTGTTGATCTCGGTTCGCACACGGTTCCAGTCGGTGTGACCTCCTTTTGGAAAAATGAAGATCATCGGCCGGCCTTCGTAGGTTAAATAGGCTTCGTGGCCGGGAGCGCTCGGAGCGAGATAAGTATCACGAAACTCATTGAAGGCGGCGATTGTGTCCTCGGTGGTGTTGCCATCTTCGCCGTCGGTTTCGTCGTACATCATGGCAATTTGGAATTTCTTCTCGGCACAAGCCTGCTGCAGAAGGGCATAGCTGCGATCAATAAACGGCTCGCGGCTGCCGTACCAATCCACTACGAAACCGGAGATACCCAAGACTTTGGCCTGATCGATCTGTTTTCGCAGTTCGACTGGGTCGTGAGAAGAGTAGCCTACATCGATATGCTGAGGATGACCGAACCATGGCTCATACACTGCGAGCATTTTAGGCTGCGAATTCGTCACCGGGACATCCTGACGGAAGGTCCGGCGCATGTTCATCTGGCTGCATCCCTCAAGCAGCAATAAAAATGCAATTGCACAGGGAAGTCGATATCGATCTTTCATGGATTGATGACGATCAATTAGACGCCCGTGGAGGCCTTCAGGTTGTGGCCTATGTGTAGTCAAAAACACGGTTTCGTGGGCAGCCTAAGAGCTGCTGTAGGCATCAGAAAAGGCTCGCTTGAGAACGGAACGGGAGCCTATGCAGACTTTGGAAGCGAAGGCCGTCGGCAATGAAGTGGTGAAGGCGGAAGCGAAGGACCTGCGCGCACGGGTCCTATCGGGGAGTTTCATCCTGCTCACCGGTTCTGGGTTAGTCAGCGCCCTCAATTTTGCCTACAACATTGCGGTGGCGCGGTTTCTAGGTCCGACTGGGTTCGGCCATGCCAGCGTTGTGTACACACTGTTGATTTTGATTTCGGCAGTGACGCTGTCGTTTCAAATCGTATCTGCCAAAGTCGTCGCCAAACAAGGATCCCCTGAGGAGCAGTCCGCTGCCTATCGAGCATTCCATCGCGCTGCTTGGGTCGCCGGCATTGTGGTGGCTCTGCTGCTTGTAGCTTCTGAAAAAGCCATCACTGCCTATCTAAATCTGCCCAACACGATCCTGGTGGTGTTGCTGGCAGTGGGCGTGGCGTTTTATGTTCCGCTGGGCACGCGGCGCGGCTATCTGCAAGGCATCTGCGGTTTCCGGCGACTGGCGACAAATCTCATTTTGGAGGCTTCTTGCAGGCTCGTGGGTTCGCTGCTAGTGATGCTGATGGGTTTCGGCGTAACCGGGGTCATCGCAGCCAATGCCACGGCGATCGGGATCGCCTACTTCTTCGCGATCTGGTCAGTGGAAGTGAGTATCTGTACCACGGTCAAAATTCCCAACGCATTTCGCGAGGCTTTACAGGCCATCGTTTTCTTTGTGGGGCAAGTCATCATCAACAATTGCGACATCGTGCTGGTGAAGCACTTCTTTGAGGCGTCCCCGGCGGGATTGTATGCGGCAGTGGCGCTAGTGGGGCGCGTTATTTTCGCTTTTTCCTGGGCGGTCATCAACACCATGTTTCCGATTGTCGCAGGGACTCGAAGCCGCGAACGCAAAGATGGAGGCGTGCTCAGAACTTCGATGTTGATGGTTACCGGCATTTGTACGGTGTTTGCGCTGGCATTGGGTCTTGCCCCGGCCGGCGTCTGGCGAACGCTTTTTGGTCCCGCATTCCTGGTTGTAGGCAAGAACGGCTTGCCTCATTTGCTGGCGCTTTACGCCGTGGCCACCGGTCTCTACTCGCTGTGCGTGGTCATGATCGCTTACGAGATGTCCTACAAGATCGCCAACACCGGGTGGCTGCAATTGGCTTTCAGCGGAGTTCTGATCGGCGGAATCTATCGCTACCATTCGTCTCTGCAGGAAGTGATTTGGGTACAAATTGTCCTGATGGCTTTCTTGCTGGTGCTGGTCGCTGTTCCATTTATCGTGAATGCCCTGGCTGGTTTTAAAGACGGCGAGTTTCCCTCGGATTCCGGACAGATCCACAAACTACGGCGGGTCTCCGAAGAGGAGGTCATGTCGGAATTTCTGAAGAGCGATTTTAATAATCCAGATTTCGAGGACTACCGGGAAACCCTATCGACTTTAGTCAATAGGCCTGACCTCTCTAATCCCATCGAAAATGCGAAACGGCGTGCGTTGCTATTTATCCGCCATGCTTCGCTCTGGCGCGTGCTGCCGGAAGGAACGGAATGGTACGAAGTTTCCTTGCGGCCCGCCGATTTTGAGCGGATTCGGGTTTTTCCACGGGCACATTGGCGAAAACTGGCGAAGGGAGATTTCGCGATCACCGAGGTTGTGCGAGAGATCGCAAGCGGACGGTGTCATAACGTAGTGGCCGAGGAATTTCTGAAAAAGATCCTCGATATCCGGAGCTGGCTGGAGCGGGATGAAGAGGTCGATGCCGGGGCGGTGCTGCTGATTGGCATCAAGGATAGTGGGCCCTTCACCGTGCTGGATGGGAACCATCGCCTGGCCGCGTCGCTATTGGCTTCGCCCGAGTCCGGAAAGAAATTTCGAGTTTACTGCGGCCTGTCGCCTCGCATGGGGCAATGCTGCTGGTACAACACCAATGTGACCACTTTGTTTCGGTATGCGGCAAAACTTTTGCGGCAGTTCGTCCGCGATCCTGTGGTGGAACTCGAGCGTTTGCTGCAGAATTCGTGAGGAAGGAGCCGGTTCCATGACTGCAGAAATCGCCTTACAGCACCGCTGTGGCATTCTCTACATTCTGAGCCGGATAGACCCCTCGAGTGACCTCGAATACTCTTTTAGAACCATAGCCCGCTGTCGGTTGGGCAGTGGGCAGAACGCTGAAAGAGGATTCTTAAGCAATGACGAATGACAAAGCGGTGACAGTGCGGCAAATGCCGGAACATTTAACCCGGGAACAGGCCCATCTTTTTTTGCAGGAAATCGAGCCACTGATGAATTGCGACCGGCCGCGGTTGGTCTTCGATTTTTCCAAGGTTCGCCAACTGGGAAGCGTGGGAGTGGAGTTGCTGCTCCGGTCCATGGAAGAGGTCATGAAGAGGAATGGCGACCTCAAACTGGCTGCGGTTGCCGCGGGCCCAATGGCGGTTCTGGAGTTCACCGGGATCGACGGGCTGTTCGAGATTTTTGACGATGCCGCGCAGGCCGTCCAAAGCTTTTATGAGCTTCCAGTGGAGACCTTTCAACAGATTCCGCCGGTTTGGTATCCCAGCATCGCACATGAGAGCGAGTTGCCGTAGGTGCCGCAACAAGGGCGGCATTACTGAGGTTTTCGAAGCGGTTTAAGGGGAGGAATTCAATGGCGAATCACAACCGGGCGCCCGCCAGAGGCGCCTGCTTTGCTTTAGCTTTATTTCTGCCGTTAAGTTCGTTAGCGCTTGCAGCGGAAGCGCAATCGTCTACAAGTCAGCAGGGCGCGAAGGGGTCTGCGGAAGCTAAAATTTCCGCTGGGCCAGCTCCTCACGAGGCTGCGCAGCTGCCGGATAGTCCTGGGCTCTTGTACTCGAAAAATATGATTCAGGACCAGACATCCAACGCCCAACAAAATGCGCAACCGGGCCAGCAGAACTCGCTCCAGGAGCCCTCAGGAACGGCTGCCGCAAGGACGGCGAATCCTTCGGGGGTGGCTGCGTCGGAGCCGGCGGGATCGGCGATTGCCCCGGCAAAACAGAGAAGAGTACGCACCATCCTGATCAGTGTGGGCGCGATAGCCGCCGCTGGAGCGGCCTTGGGCGCGGTAGCCGCACTGTCGGCGGGAAGTCCGAGCCGGCCTCCGGGCGCTCACTGAGTTCATGGCACAGAGTTCATCGAGGAAATCACGCGGGATGATCGGTGGAAAATCAGCAAGACAACGGCCCCTACGGATAAGCTTCTCCGGAATCGACGGCGCCGGCAAGAGCACCCAAATCGAGATGCTAACCGTGCGGTTGCAAGGCTCAGGGGCACGGGTTCGGCTGGTCACGTTCTGGGACGATGTAGCGGTTCTCACCGGAGTTCGAGAAAAAGCCACCCACACAATCTTCAAGGGCGAGAAGGGAATTGGAGCACCCGAAAAGCCGGTGAATCGGCGGGATAAGAACGTGCGCTCGTGGTATATGACCGCGATGCGCTTCGTTCTGTATTTCCTGGAGGCGATCTCGCTGAGAAGGGCTGCCAACCAGACGCGCGACGTCGACGTAATCATTTTTGACCGCTATCTCTACGACCAGCTGGCCAATCTGCCGCTGCAACATTTCTTTACCAGGCAGTATGCGCGGCTGCTCTTGAAATTGGTGCCGCAACCGGATATTGCTTACCTGCTGGATGCGGATCCGGATCTGGCTCGCGCGCGTAAACCTGAGTACCCTGTGGAGTTCCTTCAGACCATCCGATCCTCGTACATGATCTTGAGCCGGATGGGACACATGACGGTCATCGCTCCCGGGGCGATCCTGGAAGTTGGCGATGCTGTCGCGGCAGCATATCTGCGGAAATGGCCGGACATGGCCAGCGGGGGAACAGCGGACTTACCACAAAAAGCAATAGGGCACACCGATGACGATGTGCCCCAATGCGCTTGATTCTAGTAATAGGTGAAGTTGAAGTTGTCGAGATAAGTGGTGTACGCCGACTGTTTGGAATTTCCATCCATCTGGTAGTTCACGGTAACGCCCCACCAGCCCGGATCACAGGTGCCCGGCGCATAAGTCTTGTTGACGGTGCTCTGGACGCCGTTGAGCGTGATCGTCTGGAACAGCAAGTCGTTGTTGGATTCGCGCTGAACCTGGATGGTCAGGTGGTTCCAACCATTGTTAACAGGGTGGCACGGCACGCCGGTCGAAACCCAGGTATGACCGGTATTGTCCCAGATATCCCAGACCTGTCCGTTCACCAGATTGCATTGGTGACCCCAGATCATCGACACCCCGTTCATGAACATGTTGATGTCGAACTCGAGAGTCTGCGAGAGAGAAAGCTGGGTTGTGTAGAAGTAGACGTCATAGGTGAAATTGTGAAGCGTGGGGAGAAGCGTGTGGTTATTGTCTGGCAAACCTTCCGTGGAGCCCTGCCCGAGCAGCTTGTCGGTGAACAAGGCATCGGCATAGGGCTTATTGCCGCCGATATTGTATTGCGATGAATTTCCATCCCTGGAAGGGTTGCTGACGTGCTGATCCATCGACCATGTCACACCCGAACCGCAGGGATTGCAGATGTTGTAGTTCGGCGGGAGTTCTCCCCAGTTGATCCAGGGTCCGCCGGCCTGAATGTTATAGAGCGTGGAACCGCCTCCACCGCCGCCTACGTTGATTTTGATAGGAGTGTAGGAAGCGCCGCCACAGTGGTCCCATTCTTCGACCACGGTGTTGTAGGTCCCGGGGCTGAAAGAGAGATTGGTATTGAGCATGGCACCCTGGGTGGTGTACTTCAGAACGTTGTTGACATACACGCCCATGGAAGACACGCCCTGGGGACAAGTGTAGGAAGTTGCGGTGGCCTGGTAGTTAACCGGGGATCCCACATTGCCATTGTTGGCGGGAGACATGACCCAGACGCCCGTCTTATTGGTCACGGTAATGGCAATCGGGGTATAGGTGGAACCGCCGCAGTTGTCCCACTCCTGCACCACGGTGTTGTAGGATCCCGGGCTGAAGGAGAGGTTCGTACTCAGCTGGTCGCCATTTTGGACGTATTTCAGCTCGTTGTCCACGTAGACGCCCATGGACGTCACGCCCTTGTCGCAAGTGGTATTGCCGCTCGCGGCGTAGTGTACGGATGTTCCAACGGTAGATTTATTCCAAGGACTGCTTACATTTACACCCGCAAATGTTGAAGTAGTAAGGGTCAAAATAAGATAAACACACGTATGCCAATGCCTCTGCATGAAAAAGCCTCCCAGAAGTTTGTTTGAAAACGCGATTATTGATTACGGCGAGTGGCGAACCGTCGGGTAAAATGGGAGCAAGGTCCCCCAACGCAAAGAGGGGCCGCTCCCGGATTTTTCAGTGGCTTAATGTGTTCCAGGAACACTAATACAGGCTTTTCCCATGGTCAATCAGGTGAGGACTGTAGAGAACTAATGAGTAGGAACGCTTTGTGCCCGGTTCGTTACACTTTGCGCGCGTCCGCGGCAGGGGCGAGCAGAAAATTGCCTTTCCTGTGGAGTACGTCAAGTCGCGCTGCATCAGGTAAATTCTCGGCGAACCTAAAGGCTGAATAGGATTCAACTTGGCCGCGCTCCGCCTTAGCCTCGCAATTGATCGTGAGGCGGCTTGCGCCGTTCACGTCGTCATAGCCACTTCTGATGACTCAAAAAATCGGAGGAATGCGATATGAAGAAATTCTTGTTTGCGACAGCGGTGATGTTGTTATGCAGTTCGTTTGGCTGGGCACAGCAACAGTCTGACCAATCCATGGGTTCGGGCTCGCAAGCTCAGGTGGGTACGGTGAGAGGATGTCTTGGCGGGACGGATGGAGGTTACACCCTGACCCAAGACCAGTCGGGAACCATGTTCCGGTTAGTTGGCAATGACGACCAGTTGAAGAGTCACATGGGGCAGGAAGTTTTGGTGACGGGACAGCTACCGCCTGCCGCTCCGGCGCCGTCGGCGGCGGGGGAGAATAGCTCATCCGGAAGCTCGACCAGCGGAAATGTCATTCAGGTGTCTGACGTTCGAGTGGTTTCGAAGACCTGTGCCTCAGGAAACGCTGCACCTTCAAGTTACTAGCTTGTAGGTCGGCAGGCGTTGTGCGCTGCGCGCTCTGAGCGGGTGGTGTGGCGCACAAAGCTTTTAAGCAACCTGGGGGTCGGCCACGGCCTCTGAAAGATGCGGTTTGTTCAGCACTGGCAGTTAAAGTATTCGGGTTTTCAAGGACGTACGAAGGTTATCGAGTTCGAGCGTGGAGGATCAAAACAACCTCGAAAACAACTGGCGGCAACGTTTAGCAGCTCTGCGAAACGTACCGCCGGTGCTGGGAATCGTCTGGAAATCCGGACCGGTCGTGGTGTTGCTTGGGTTGATCGCCCGCGTGGCGGCTTCGCTTTTGCCGCTTGGGCTGCTGTGGATTACCAAGCTCATCATCGACGACATCGTTCATTCTGTCGCGACTCACCAGCCGGTTCCGCACAATTTCTGGTATCTAGTGGGCGCGGAGTTCACGGTTGCTGCGCTGAGCGCGCTCCTAGCGCGCGGCATGGACTTCCTGGACTCTCTTCTCGCCGACCGCTACATGCGGCACGTCAGCATTCGTGTGATGAAGCATGCGGCTGAACTAGATCTGGTCGCTTACGAAGATCCGGTTTTTTATGACCGCCTGGAGCGGGCGCGAGTGCAGGCCACCGATCGGCTAGCCATGATTCAGCTGATCGGACGGCTGTGGCAGCAAGCGATCAGCGCGATTTTAATGTCCGTCTCGATCATGGTGTATTCACCGTGGTTGATGTTGCTGCTTGTGGCTGGCGTTATTCCGGCACTGCTCGGAGAAAGCCACTTCGCCTTCCTGGGGTATGCCAAAAATTTTCGCCAGACTCCCATCCGTCGCCAGCTGGATTATCTGCGTCAATTAGGGGGCAGCAAAGAGGCAGCAAAAGAACTCAAGCTGTTCAACCTGAGTGGGTTCCTTACCGAACGATTTACGCGTCTTTCCGATCAGATTTATGAGGAAGACGTTTCGCTAGCTCGTCGCCGGTTGGTGGCGGGATCGATCTTTTCGGTGATCGGCACGATGGGCTATTACTCGGCGTATGTGTTCGTGATCTGGCGAACGATCCAAGGCAAGCTAAGCATCGGCACACTGACGTTCCTGGCGGGCGCGATCCAGCAGGCGAGCTCAAGCATTCAGCAGATGTTCTCGACTTTGGCGAGCATCGCGGACCAGGCCTTGTTCCTCACCGACCTGTTGGCGTTCCTGGAGATGAAGCCGACGATTCAATCGAAGCCGAATGCCCTGCCGGTGCCGCGTCCGATTCGGCGTGGTTTTGAGTTTCGTAACGTTTCGTTTCACTATCCGGGAAATCCCCGGCTGGTTTTGAATCGGTTGAACTTCCGGCTGGCGCCGGCCGAGCGTGTCGCGCTAATTGGGGAAAACGGGCAAGGAAAGACCACCATCGTGAAGCTCATTACCAGGCTTTACGATCCTACAGAAGGCGAGATTTTGCTCGATGGTGTTGATCTTCGCGAATACGATTTGGAAGACCTCTACAGCGAGATCGGGGTTATTTTCCAGGATTTCATGCGGTATGAAATGAAGTCACGGGAAAACATCGCGGTGGGCCGTATCGAACAGATCGAGAACTTGGACCTTCTGCAGGGGGCGGCGCGCAAGAGTTTAGCCGACACGGTGATTCGCAATCTTCCGCAAGATTACGAACAAATGCTGGGACGGCGTTTCGAAGGAGGGGTTGATCTCTCGGGTGGGGAATGGCAAAAGATCGCCCTGGCGCGGGCCTATTTGCGGGATGCTCAGTTGCTGATTCTCGACGAGCCAACCGCCGCGCTCGATGCGCGCAGCGAACTGGAAGTGTTTCACCGCTTCGCGGAACTTACTACCGGGAAGATGGCGCTGTTGATTTCTCATCGCTTCTCCACCGTGCGCATGGCCGATCGCATCGTGGTGTTGGAAAACGGCAACATAGCCGAGGAAGGTAGTCACGACGAATTGACCAACCTGGGCGGACGTTACGCCGAAATGTTCGAGATGCAAGCTGCCAGCTATCGTTAAAAGGCAAAAGTCATGCCAGGAGTGACTCGCTTGGAATTAGTGAGTGAGAAAATCGACGAAAAAAGTACGCCGGCGGTGAGCGAGGAAACCATCGCCCTGCGTATGAAGGCCAAAGAACTGGCCCAGAGCCTCGGGTGGTTGCCCAAGGTGCGATCGTCCGAATTTTTCTCTGAACGGGCAAGCATATTGGCGGAGCGAATCGCGCCGGTTCTGCATCGGCTGCAGGCGCCGGTGCGGGGACCGATTTCGGAAGAACTGCAATCGCTGCGCGGCAACCGCATGCTGCTGTCCGGCGAGTTGCAACGCTTCGGTGATGGATCCGGAATGGCGCAGGGGATTCCGCATGTTCGAACAGTTCGCGGCGAGACGGTTCCGCGCGCGTATGCGGTCGCAAAAGGCCTGTTGACTGCGACGGACTACAAGTTCAGCGAAGCAACTTTCAGCTCCTACGTCGAGGGATTTCAAGAATACACCCCGCTCGACATGAAAGAGCTATGGGTGCTGGTGTCAGCGGTGAGGCTGATCTTACTGGAGGAGACTACCAAGCGCGCGGCGCGAATCGTGGGCGGCGCCGAAGAACAGTCAGGAGTCGAGACATGCATTCGCAGTTTGCGGGAGGCGGGGCAGGCTTCCTGGAAAGAAATCATCGAGCCGTTGATTTTGTTCGATCGCGTCTTGAGGAACGATCCAGTTGGCGTATATGCCCGAATGGATTTCGCGAGCCGGGACCTGTATCGCTCCGAAATCGTCAATCTTGCCCAGCATTCCGATTGTACCGAGCATGAAGTGGCCATTGCAGCAATGGAATTGGCAGAAGCGGCGCACGGCGTGCCGTGTCACAATGCGCGCGAGGCCGATCGTTATTCGCATATTGGCTACTACCTGGTTTCGGACGGCGTGGAGCTTCTACATCAGAAGATCGGATTCCGTGCGCCATTTGGCCAGCGAGTCCGCGCCTTCGTGAAGCAACATCCTGATGAGTTGTTTGTGCCGGCGATTGCGGTGCTGACGCTGGCCATCATGTCCACCATTCTTCTGCTGCTGACCGATCCAGGGAGTTCACCATACCTGATTCTTCTGGCTATGGTGGCGCTGTTGCTGCCTTGTTCGCAAAGCGCAGTGCAAGTGGTGAATTATCTGGTGACTTCGCTCCTCCAACCGCAGATTCTGCCCAAGATTAATTTTTCGAAAGGCATCCCTGATGGTTGCGTCACGATGGTTGCGGTTCCGACGCTTCTTCTGAGCGAAACTCAGGTGCGCCGACTAGTGGACGATCTTGAAGTAAGATTTCTCGGCAACCACGACCCCAACTTGCATTTTGCGCTGCTGAGCGACCTTCCGGATTCACCAGCGCAGGCGCGCGAAGATGATCCGCTGGTGAGTTTATGTGCGTCTCTGATCACTGCTTTGAACGAGAAATATGCCGATCAGAAGATGGGGTCGTTTTTTCTGTTCCACCGTCACCGAGTTTATAACCCCCGAGAACGGGTGTGGATGGGATGGGAGCGCAAGCGCGGGAAACTGCTCGACCTGAATAAACTGCTGCTCCAGCAACATGACAGTTTTCCGGTGAAGGTCGGCGAGCTTTCGATCCTGCCGCAGGTGCGCTTCGTGATCACGCTGGATGCCGACACGGAATTGCCGCGCGGGTCGGCGCATCGCATGGTCGGCGCGCTCGCACATCCATTGAATCAAGCGATTATTGATCCGGAAAACAACATTGTTGTCGCCGGCTACGGAATTTTGCAGCCCCGGGTCGGAGTCAGCGTGCAAAGCGCTGCCCGATCACGACTGGCAAAAATTTATTCCGGGCAAACCGGGCTGGACATTTATACCTGCGCCGTCTCGGATGTATACCAGGACCTTTATGGCGAAGGCACTTTTGCAGGGAAGGGAATTTATGAAGTGAAGGTTCTGCAACAAGTGCTTGAGGGGCGATTCCCGCGCAATGCCCTGCTCAGTCACGATCTGATCGAGGGAGCGTATGCGCGCGCCGGATTAGTCAGCGACATTCAGATCATTGAAGACTACCCGTCGCACTACAGTGCCTACAACCGGCGCAAACATCGCTGGCTGCGCGGCGATTGGCAGATCGCAGAATGGCTGGGGCCGAAGGTTCGCGACGAAATGGGGCGTCAAATCGACAATCCCCTCCGGCTCATCTCGCAGTGGAAGATTTTGGACAATCTGCGCCGCAGCCTGGTTGAGCCGGCGACATTTCTATTACTGGTGCTAGGTTGGCTGGCGTTGCCGGGCCAGCCACGCTGGTGGACGCTTGCGACGATCTGCATATTGTTTGTTCCGGCGTGGTGCCGCGCTGTGTTTGCTTTGGTGCGTGCTGCAACGGATCGCAGTTGGGAGACCGCACGGGCAGCGGTGAAGGGGTTGTTTGCCGCCAATGTCAGCGTATTTCTCACGCTGACGTTCTTGGCTCACCAGATGTTGCTGTCGATTGATGCGATGATTCGCACGCTGGTGCGTCGCATGGTGACGCAGCAACGACTGCTGCAGTGGGAGACCGCGGCGGAAGCCGAGCTCGGAAGCCAGACCCGAACCCCGGTGGAAGACTACTTGGATTGGACGCCCGCTCTGGCTTTGGGTATGGGATTGCTGATTTGGTCGCTGCATCGCGGTGCCTTGGCATCTGCATTTCCCATTCTTCTGCTATGGGCCGGGAGCAAATGGGTCTCGGTATGGCTGAACCTGTCGCCGAATCCGCCGCGAGCTCAAATATCCGAAAAAGATCGTGCGTTTTTGCGTGGCGCGGCACTGCGGACATGGCGGTATTTCGCTGAGTTCAGCAATGAAGAACACAACTGGTTAATTCCTGATAACGTGCAGGGGGAACCGTTGCGAATTGCACCGCGCTTGTCGCCCACGAACCTGGGAATTCTGTTCAACGTGCGCCAGGTGGCTTGCAGCATGGGTTATCTGACGGTTCCCGAGTTTGTCGATCTGACCCAGAAAACGCTCGCCTCCGTCGCTAAGCTCGATCGTTATCGCGGGCACATTTTCAATTGGTACGACACTAGAACGCTCGAGGCGTTGACGCCTCGGTTTGTTTCCACCGTGGATAATGGCAACCTGCTCGCGTCGCTGTGGACCTTAGAGCAGGGCTGCCTGGAACTGATTCGAAAGCCGATTCTGCAACCCGCTTTGGCGGATGGCCTGATCGATCACCTGCGAGTTCTCATGGAGTCTCGAGCTCTACCACGCAAGGCGTTTTCGTCAGCGGATCGGGCAGTACAAAGAAAGAACTGGCAGTGGGCGCTGGATGGGCCAGATGGCGTTTTCGGAGATATCTCGGCGTCGGCCTCATCCACGGGAGGAACGGACATTCCATGGTTCAGCGAGCAGGCACGAGCTCGCCTAAACGCCATCCAGCAGACAGTTCGATTGTATGCACCTTGGCTGCTGCCGGAATTTGGTCCGGTCATCGGAGCCGGCGCGGAGACCCAGTGGGGAAACGTCGCCCTGGAATCCATTCCAGATTTCATCGATCGTTTTTCAGCGGGCCTCCAGGCGGATACCAATCTCCAATCGTCGGAACAGGTCAGCGAGTTGTCACGGCGATTGCTTGAGTTATTGCCGGAGGCGCGCGTTTTATCAGTGGAACTGATTCAACAGCTGCGCGCGATGGCAGGAGAAGCTCGCAAGCTGGCCAACGAAATGGATTTCAAGTTTCTGTTGCATCCGCAGCGAAAACTGCTCTCCATCGGCTTCGACGTGGAATCTCGGCAGTTGAACGCTGCGTGTTATGACCTGCTGGCGTCGGAGGCACGAACGGCGGTTTTTGTTGCGACCGCAAAGGATGACATTCCGCAGGAAACCTGGTTCCGGTTGGGGCGGCCGCAAACGCTGGACCACGGGCGTCCGGTGCTGATGTCCTGGACTGGAACGATGTTTGAATACCTGATGCCTTTCATTTGGCTGCGGAGTTTCCCCAATACCCTGCTGGAACGATCACGCGATGCAGCGGTACGGGCGCAGCGAGCCTACACTGTATCTCGAGGCATTCCGTGGGGGATCTCCGAATCCTCTTGTGCTAAGAAAGACGATTTGGGCAACTACGCTTATATGGCCTTTGGCATTCCCCGGCTGGCGATTCAGAAGGGGGAAATGAATGCGCTTGTCATTTCTCCTTACTCGACGTTCCTGGCCTTGCCGGTTAATTCGTTGGAGGCGTTGCAGAATCTGCAGCGGATGAGCGATCTGGGCTGGGTCGGGCCGTACGGATTTTATGAGTCGGCGGACTACAGCCTCGGGCCGGGGCGGCTGTGGGGAAAGAAGCCGCAACTGGTGCATTGCTGGATGGCGCATCACCAGGGCATGAGCCTGCTTGCGCTGGCCAATTTCCTGGAAGATGGCATGGTGGAAAACTGGTTTCACCGTGAGCCACGGGTGCAGGCGACGGAGTTGTTGCTGCAAGAGAAGCCGGTCGCATACGTGCCTGCACGGCTGGAGAAACTGGGGACGACGGCAGCATGAGGGTCCGTCGCCAACTTGCCGGTGATCGATGAATCTCATCTCGAAAACTGCTCTACTGACAGTGGGTTTAGCTTTGCTTCCGTTATTGGCTTCTTCCCAAGCATCGCCAACTGATGTAATCGTCATTGACGCGAGTGCGCCCTCGCACGCGTTCCCGCACTTCTGGGAGCAAATGTTTGGCTCGGGGCGGGCGATCCTCAGCCTGCGCGAGAGCTATCGCCGCGACCTGCAGGCGGTGAAACAGATCACCGATTTTCAATACGTGCGATTCCACGCTATTTTTCATGATGAAGTTGGGGTCTACGACGAAGACGCAGCCGGCAACCCTATCTACAATTTTTCCTACGTCGATCAAATTTACGATGGACTTCTCGCCAATGGGGTAAAACCATTTGTCGAATTGAGTTTCATGCCCCAAAAGTTGGCTTCGAAGCCAATTCTGCACGCCTTCTGGTACAAGCAAAATATTTCGCCGCCAAAGGATTGGGGCAAGTGGGATGACCTGATCACGGCTTTCACCAAGCACCTGGTTGGTCGTTATGGAATCGACGAAGTCAGCCAGTGGTATTTCGAAGTCTGGAACGAACCCAATATTGATTTTTGGGCGGGAGACCCGAAGCAGGAGACCTATTGGGAACTCTACGACCATACGGCCCGTGCGGTGAAGGCGGTGAATGGTCGCCTCCGCGTGGGAGGGCCAGCAACGGCGCAGGCAGCGTGGGTGGACGCGTTCATTGAGCATTGCGCGACCAACAAGGTTCCGGTTGATTTCGTTTCGACGCATGTCTATGGAGATGACACAGCCAAAGATGTTTTCGGCACGAACGAAGAAATCCCCAGGAATCAGATGGTGTGCCGCGCGGCAAGTAAAGTTTCTGAACAGATCAAACACTCTCCGATGCCCGATTTGCCCTTGATTTTCAGTGAGTACAACGCCACGTACATGAATAAAACGGAAATCACGGATTCGTCCTTCATGGGCCCTTGGCTGGGTGACACGATTCGACAATGCGACGGTCTCACCAAAATGATGTCCTACTGGACTTTTTCTGATGTCTTCGAAGAGCAAGGCGTGGTCAAAACGCCATTCTATGGGGGCTATGGAGTAATTGCGGAAGATGACATTCCCAAGCCGGCGTTTAATGCTTTCAAACTTTTGCATGGGCTGGGAGACCAGCGGATCGACGCAGCATCGGATTCCGTTCTTGTGACGCGGAGAAGGGACGGCACATTGGTCCTGGCGATTTGGAACTATGCGCCGCCGGAGGGTGGCGGTTCGCCTCGAACTTTTTCGCTTCGCTTCAAGGGCCTGAAGGCCAAACAGGCAGCGATCACGTTCGTCGATCGCGAGCACGGAGATGTTCGCGATGCTTACGAAAAAATGGGATCACCGCGCTATCCAACGCAAGCGCAGATTCAGGAACTTCGCCGGGCGGCGGAGTTGCCGTCTCCTGAAACCCGCAAGCTAAAAAATAATGCCCTGGACTTGACCCTGCCGGCGCAGGGATTGGCGACCATTGAAGTAAGGTGAGAGCGGCTTCGTCAACCAGCCTGAGCTCCAGGCTTGTACGCATGAAATCCTGCGCGTTGCATTCCGCGCTGCGCCTCCTGGTTCTTCATGAAGGTGTCCCACACGAAACTGGTGCGAGCGTTCTCCGCCATCAGCATGGTGATCCCGGTGTCGATGCCGACGACATCATTGTCGTACCAGTTATGTAGCGGATTGAAGGCGTCGACAAAGCCGTATCGGCACCAGGCATTACCGGCATAGTTTTTCTTGATCGTCCGCAGCACACGCATAGTTTCCTGCGGCAGGAAGGGCAGGGAACCGCCGGCCGCGCAGGGCACGATTGTGCCATCGATTGGGCCCATCGAAGGTGGCCCGCCCCAAATTACGTAGCCTCGCTGTGAATCGGAAGCCGTGATTCCCCACAAATCTTCGCTGTAATCGGGGAACTGCTTTGCCAGTTCGATGCAGAAAAGCCGGTGCACATACGTGGCAATCCTCGAATTCTCGAAATAGTCGGCGTATTTGTCGCGCTTATTGCGAAAGTCGAACCAGGCCTGAGAATACTGATGGACGAACAAAGGCGCGAACGAACCGATGTAGCGCAGGCCATCGTACTCGAAGATGGTGCGCTTCCACGCATCCCAGGTTTCGGGACGCAGAGGATGAGAAAACGACCCCATCCCAAGGAGATAAATCATCATTAACTCGCTGTAGTAATCCCAGCGATAAGAGAGGAAGCCCATCTCCGGGGTCCAACCCTGGGGAAGCAGGGAAGTGTCTTCGGAGAGCCAGGACCAATCGACACGGTTGAAAATCTCGAAGGCCAGCCGGCTGATCTCGGAGTGTTCTTCGAAGTGCTGGCGGCAAGTCAGCATTCCGCAAAGAAGAATCGCAGTATCGACGGACGAGACTTCCGAATCCCACATGCGTTCTCCGGTGTTGATGTTAGCGAAGTGGAAGAAAAAACCGCGATGAGTTGGCAGCTTCTTCCATAGGAACCGCAGTGTGGCAAGCACGCGATTGCGGGCATCATTGCGAGAGACGTAGCCGCGTTTCTGACCAATGCATAGGGCGGTGAGGCCAAAACCAGTGGCGGCGATGCTGGCGGCGATGGTGTTGTCCTGAGCTCGCACGTTGCAACGATCTTTGACAAGCCCGGTCTGGGGATTGGCCTGTTCCCAGAAATATAGAAAGTTGGCTTTTTCCAACTCCTCCAGAAACTGATCATCCTCCGGGGTGAGCGTGGTCATGGGAGGAAGCGTGGCGGGATAGGTCGGGCTGCTCGACGAAGCAAATGATGGGAGTATTCCCGAGCGAGCAAAAGGCAATGCGAGTCCGGCGAAAGCCAGCCTGCGAAGAAAAGTCCGGCGTGACAGAAGTCCGGAACCAGTACCGCTTTCACCCACGGAACCAATTCTAGGTTTTCTTAGGCTCGTGACCACACCTCTATCAATTGGAGAAAATTGAAACTAAGAACTCCATTGTTGCCGCTCTTGCTGATAATGTCATTTAGGAGACTGCGGACCCAGAATCGGCATCCAACGTCGAGGTCGAACTCCCTAAGATGCAGGTTTCGAGATGGAAGGTTGCGGTTTGGCTTGCCGTCATTGCAGGTGGGGTTGTGCTGACGGTTGCAATCGTGCGCCATATCCATAGAACTTACCAAATTACGCTGCAAGGCGCGATTATCCGGCAAGACAAAGATCCGAACAAACAATTACCCATAGCCAACGTTCGAATTACGGCGATCACGGGTTTCAACACCAGTACGACGAAGTCGGATTCGTCCGGTTTTTTTGCCGTGACCTTGCCGCGGGGATTTCGGCGGAAACAGCCGGTAGTGCTCAAGTTTAGCCATCCGGATTACCACGCGCTCACGCTGAACGAATTCGTCGCAGACAAGCTCTACATCGTGCCCCTTCAGCCAATTTCGGTTGAGCAGCCCCCGGCGACGCAGCATCCCGACGCATTGGTTTCAAACGTTCGGATTCGTTACTCGGTGAAGACGACCACAACCGCGGATGTCGGCAGCGCGGTGAAAACGTTTGAAGTGCGCAATACCGGGAATGTTCCGTGTCATCGTCAGTTTCCATGCTCGCCCGATGGCAAATGGAAAGCCACGATAGGCTCGACGTCACTCGATGCCGGACCAGGGAACCAGTTCCGCAATGCCCGTACCACCTGTCTCGCCGGACCCTGTCCGTTTTCCAAGATCGAAGACCAGAATCTTTCGAGGGATGGGCGTGTTTTGAATGTTTCGGCCCGAGTCTGGTCCGACACCGTGACGTTCATAGTAGAGGCGGAGGTAGTACATCCCGGAGTCAGCGACATGGTGCGCGATTCCTACCCGGTGATTTTCGGGAGAACCGTGACTTTCAGCTTACCAGTGGCGGCGGAGGGCCCCAGTATAGAGGCGGAGATCAATGGACAGGCGATTGTATTTCCTCTCGGTCCCGACCTGTTTCTCGGTTGGGCGCAATGCACGTTGGGGCTCAGCGAAGAGCAAAACAAGGTCTATCGCTGTGAACTGAAGTCGGGCTATCGCTTTAAAGAAGGGAAGTGAAGTGAGGTGGTCTAAAGGTGATCTGCCACGCGAGCGCTGATGTATTGTTTCTTCTCGCTGACGGCGTGTACCGCCGGGACTAATTCGTTGAGCGCGTCCACTTTTACGACATAGCCACGTGCCCCGGCTCGAAGAGCCTCTCTCACCATCTGCGTGGTATCGTGCTGACTCACAAAGAGAATTTCCGAAGTTGGCGCGACGCTGCGAATGTGGCGGGCGGTGGTGAACCCGTCTAAGCCTGGGAGCCCGATGTCGAGGAGAATAACGTCGGGATGGAGTTCAGAAGCACTTTGAATCGCATGCTTGCCGTCACCCGCCTCGGAAACCACTTCCATGTCAGGCTGGGACTGAATGACGCGGCACAGCTGGCGACGGACAACTTCGTGGTCATCGACAACCAAAATTCGAATCCTTGCATTTTGCGTCGTACGGTGCCAGACGATCAATCCGGTACTAGAAAACTCGGTCAAGAGATCACGCCCATGGTTGAGACGCTATCACACGGCTATCACCATGAAAATACTGTTGACTAGCTACAGCGTAGCCTGCAGCGTGCAGTCTCTCACTTAGGGCCATACAGTGCACTGACGACGAAGGTGCAAGTTATGATCCCGAAGGCACGGACTCCTGCTCTGGACGGGGCGTTTGATTGGAAAGCTGGACCTGAATAATGTTGTTCTTGATGGCGTAAAGAACCAGATCCCGGATCGAATGCAGGCCTAACTTCCGCATAATATTGCTGCGATGGGTTTCTGCCGTCTTCGTACTCAAATTCAGGACGGTAGCGACTTCTTTGGAACTCTTGCCTTCGGCGAGCAACTGAATGACCTCGCGTTCACGCGGCGTAAGCTGGGGCAATCTGGGAGCGGAGTCTCGGGCGCCACCGTGTTCCTTGTCGAGAAAGCCCGCCAGAACCATGTCGTTCACGCGCGGGGTAAAGAACATCCGGTTGCGCTGCAAGGCTTCGACTGCAGCGACGAGATCCCGCGCCGCGTCGGACTTCAGAACAAAGCCACGCGCGCCGGCATCCAGCGCTTCGCGAATGACCTGATCGGAGTCGGTAATTGTGAGGACGATAACCTTACAGCGAGGATCCTGCTCCGACAGCTGGCGGGTCGCGGCCAGACCATTGAGATTAGGCATCCCCACATCCAGCACGACGACATCCGGCTTCAATTGTTTGGCCTTTTCGACAGCTTCACGCCCGTCCGCGGCTTCGCCGCAGACCTCCCATCCCTCATGAGCCTGCAACAATGCGACTAGCCCACGCCGCACCACTTCGTGATCGTCAGCTACCATAATTCGGAGTTTCATTCTTTGACCTCCCTTAGGAACTTCTTGTGCTCGAACCCTTCAACGTGGACTGCCCGTAGAAATCAATGCATGAAGCTCCGATGCTGACTCACGGCCTCTACTGCTGCCAGCAAGTCTCGTGCGGCATTCGACTTCACGATATAGCCGCGCGCGCCACAGGCGAGCGCTTCGCGCATCATTTGTTGCGAATCGTATTGGGTAATCACGAGGATTTCGCAATTCGGATCTTTCTGAAGGATCCGCCGGCATGCCTCGAGGCCATTCATTCGCGGCATGGTCACGTCGAGTACGATGACGTCAGGATCCAAGGTAACGGCTTTGTCGACGGCTTCGACGCCATCGGAGGCTTCTCCGATGACTTCCCATCCCGGGTGCTCTCCCAGTAGCACCTTCAATCCGTGCCGCACCACGGGATGGTCATCGACAATTAGAATGCGAACTGCCATAAAGGTGTTCAGCGCACGGAAGCCCTGAATGTAAATCGCTTGTTGTGCTTGCGCGACTTCCATGTCTTCTGCTCCGCCTGTTTGGGTTGGGGTGCTCGACGCGATCCCCACCAACGAACAATTTTAGGCATACAGTGCCATGCACCTGAATACAGAGATCTCCCTATTTGCGCTACAAAATGTCCGCAGTCGCCAAAGGAGCCGATGATGTTCTTGTCGCCGCATGAGATCACCAGATTCCTTTGTCACTTCCCGTGACTTTGAATTGGAGAGCTGCGGCTGCGGCCAGGCAGGGAAGCACGCTCAATCGGGCTGCGTTCTTCAGTTCGCCCTTCGTCATTAAGCTGGTTAATTGGGAAGCGTAGAGCTTGGCCGAGTGAGGCATAATCGGTATCCGCAAAAAGTCTCTGCCAAACCAGATCTGATCGCCGCCGAATCGGGCCGCGCTGGTCACCGAGGATGGCAGATTCACTCCGTAACCGCGATAACAGGTCACGTAGTCAGAAACAATCGCGAGCAACGTCGCCACACCTTCCCAGATTCCCGCTTCCTGAGCGGAAGAACGTAGAAGGTCGAAGTCGACCGCGTTGGTTTCCAAGAGAGCAGCGGTGTCGGCAATGTCGCAAAGGCGCGCGTAGAAATGGCGATACATGCGCTGCAGCGTGCAGATCATCAACCGCACTTCAGGCGAAGGCACGCGAAACAAATGATTGCCAACGTGGATGGAGCGGGCACGACGAATCACCGAGTTTGCGACAGAAACCTGTTCGCCGGTCTGCCCCAAGCGGCGCATATGGATTTCAACTGATTCGGGAAGGCCAGGAATGAGGAAGTTCCATTTGTTGGCCATGCGGTCTCCCCAACTGCGATGCGCCAATTCGGCATGAAAGCGTTGTCTCATCAAGCCAATGACGTTAGCCGGCAAGGCGTCGGTGTAGAGGTCGAGATCGCTGCCGAGATCGGGCCAGTGATCCAGCGATTTAATTACGACCGCACGGCAATTCGCATCCTCCAGGGCGCTGCAAATTTTTTGTAGAAAGGAAACGGCATTGTCGATGCGTGCTTGTTCCTGCTGCAGCGCGTCTTCGGCCCATGCAACTCGCCCGGCATCACCTGACTCGTCGACGATCGCTCGAAAGCGATTCAGAGCACGGATGATTACATGGTTAGAGCTCGCCAAGGCGGCCATGTCGACAAATTCGGCACGCGTCATGCGCAAAATTGCTTCATCTCGAGCACAATTCTCGGATAGCAAGAGGCGCGAAAGCATGAAGAGTGATCCGTTGGCACCGAACGGCAAACGCTCGGAAGTTGGGTATGAACCTTGCTTCGAACTGTCGACTTTGGCGGTGCTCATCGGGAATGTTTGTCTCCTTGGGTTTTATTGTTGCGGTTGTTGCGGCGGCTGGTTGGCGGCCGGAGGATTTGGATTGGGCGTCTGGGTGGCGTTTGGCGGTTTGGGAACGTTGGGCGTTTCGTTTGCCGGCTGCGAGTCGTCGACGGGCGTATTGTCACGCCGCATCAGCTGGATCGGGCCGCCCTGCTGCCGCCGTATCGCTCTTGCTAATTCGATCCGGGTGTCGATCGCCTGACCATTGTCTCCGGCGACCTCGAACAATTTCATGCCCTCCGCGGACGACTGCGTCGCCAGGCCAACGCGAAAATCGGAACCCTCGGCTTTGCGCGCCTTGTCGTAGAAATACTGGGCGGTTTCAAAATCACCCTGGCGTTCTGAGAGGTATCCGGCATTGTTGAGAGAAAAAGCATCTTCCGGATCGAGTTTGAAAGCTTGACGAAAATCGTTCTGCGCTTCATTCCAATCGTTGCGATTGATGGCTGAAACGCCACGCAAGTTAAGCAGGGCGGCCTCGGCTTGCGGAGTCTGGGTTTCCTTCATGCGGTGGCTGACTTTCTGCGCGCTTTCTTCCGCCATTTTGCTGACATCTTTGCCGCGCCATCCGCGATTCAAGGTGACAATGACCGGGTCTTCCGAATGTAGGTTCGCGACGGTGCTGTAGTACCTGTATGCGCCAGCCAGATCGCCTTCCTCTTCTTTGGTCACGCCGAGATTGTTTAGCGTGAAGGGATTCTTGGGATCCAAAGCCAGCGTCTTCTGCAATAGCTCGTCGGCTTGGGGAGCGCGTCCTTTCGACAGAAGGCTGATGGCTTCAACATTCGCGCGATTGATTCGGATGGTCGCATCCTTCATACCGCTGACGGCGTCGGCCATCGGCTTGCCTTCTAATTTTTTCGAACTGGCGCGATCGATGGCCGCGTCGCTGGCTTGTTGCGAGGCCAAGCGGTAGAAGCTCTGCGCGCGATCGATTTGACCCTGCAACTCCGAGATGTAGCCAAGGTTATTGAGGGTAAAGGGATCGGCGGGATCGTAAAGGTAGGCCTTGTAAAAAAGTGTTTCTGCTTTTTCATACTGATGTTTGCGCACCGCCTCCACACCTTCGCGGTTCAATTGCTGCACCGGCGTCTGAATGCTTCGCCGCGGAATATTGATCTTCAAATCCTCCGCATAGAGACTTTGCGGCAATAAAGCCAGTGCTATGGCGACAAGAGCAAATCCAAAGGTGAGTTGTTTTCCGGACATGGCTCCACTCCCCAGTAACTAAGACTGAGATTGGATGCCATGTGGGCCAATGTGTTGCCATGCAGGATTTCCTGTAGTTGCAGACACTTATGACAGGCCACGCTATGGCCACCTCAGGCATCCAAACGCGCTAACTCTGGATTAGGAGTCTGCGATGCGAGCTGCGATTCTGACGGTCATCTTCTTGCTAAGCGGTATGGCATTTTCCCAGTCACTTTCGCCCCAAGCTTCGACTGCGGCCCAGGAATTGATTTCGGAGACTCCGACGCCGGGGTTTGCCAGCCCGGTGAATCTTGCGCCGGCATTGCCGGCGGTGCCGCACGGGAAAGCGACAGTAATCGGCGGATCGATTCGCAACGTAGACCATCTGCGCGATGAGCTCACGCTCAACATCTACGGCGGACACCCGATGAAAATCTTTTTCGACGAGCGGACGCAGATTTTCCGCAACGGCGAAAAGGTCTCGCTCGACGATTTGCGCCCGGGAGAACGAGTGTCGGTAGAAACGTTGCTCGATGGCGAAGACGTTTTCGCGCGCAGCATTCACAGCCTGACCCAGTCGCTCGACGGGCAATGCCACGGGCAAGTTTTGTCGTTCGATCCAGCGAGCAGGGAACTGCTGGTTCGCGATGGCCTGGCGCCACGGCCGATCAAAGTACAGGTCCCGGCCAACACGACAATTACAGGGCAAGGAGAGAAAACGCTTTCGTCAGCTGCGCTGATGCGTGGCTCGTTGGTTGCAGTTACGTTCCGGCCGGATGGCAACGGGCGGGCGATCGCCAATCAAATTTCAGTGCTGGCGACTCCCGGGTCGGCGTTCGTGTTCAGCGGCGTCATCGATTACCTTGATGTGCATAACGGGACTCTCGTCCTGATCGACCCCCGCGACCAGAGCCGTTACGAAATCTCGTTCGATCCGCGGTCGCCGGTGCGGGCAAGCCTGCACGAAGGAGAAGGCGTAACGGTGAACGCCAACTTCGACGGCTCGCGCTATAGCGCGCAGACGATCACGCCGAACCAGCCGCCGGCGGGGGCGGCGAATCCGCAATAGGCGACGTGGCTATTCCGGCGGAATGTCGCCTGGGTGTGCGCCTGCCGTACCTCGTCAGTCATGCGCCCAGTCTGTACCTTTATTTATTGGGTATACCCCCTCCCCCTCCCCCTCGGTCTAGTGGAATCATGACGTTAGCGAATTTTTCCCGCAAAATCTTTGAGTTCAAAGAATTTATCGGCAAAATATCTCGAACAAAGAAGTTACACGGCGAAAGAGACGCCAGAACGACTTTGGGCGGCAATGCGTCGGTCCATCGCTCGATGGAGACACATCGCCGCCCGAATGTTCGAATCACAGTATGACGCTAGAGGGTTGTGAATGTCAGTGACAGCGGTCACGGGCGGGCGGGATAGTTGGTTGTGCAAAAAGGCGGGACCTTTCCTCAGGCCGGAGTCAACTGATGAATACCCACGAGAGATCGGGATACGATCATGGCGGTCCGTCTGGATGCTTCTTTAAACCAGGTGAGCTCGCGGGGAGCGCTCGCGGCACCTGGGGCACGCGGCTGAAGGTCCAGCGTACAATTTTGGATTAGAGGCCAAACCTCTTGGACGCATCCGTGAAAAGCTACGCTGACGTGGTCTACCAGCAGGCATTGATGGAATCGAGCAGCGCTCTTACAAAGGCGAAGAGAGCCTACCTTACGGAAGCGGCAGCGAAACAAGGCCCCAATCTGCTGCTAGGAGGCCCACAGGTTCAAGCAATTGTTAACCTCCAGGTACAGCACATTGAGCGCTGTATGGAAGCCCGGTTGGATTCGTACCAACAAGCCTTCTCGAAAGCGAACCAGATTCCCAGCGAACAAGACTTCACTGACATGCTCAACGAAGTCAAAGAAGTCCAGAATCTACAGGCTCGTCACTCAAGTTCTTTCCTTATCGACTTCGTGAGGACAAGGGGCATTCATCCGCCAGGTGACCCGACTGCGAGCGTAATGGCGCTATCTGGTCATGGGCATGACCGCGTTCTAGGACTTTGGAAAATTTGGAGGGAAGGCGTGCGGCTCCAGCGATCCACCACTCTGACCGGGCCGACCGACCTACCACGAGAAAGACAGAGTCCTGAGAGGAATGCCCTCGGTTGGCTCTGGGAAAAATTGTCGCGCTGGGAAGTCGTTGCGCTTGGTTCTACGCTCGTTTACAGCGCCGGGATCGCGGCAATGTACGGGGACGATTATCTGGTTGCTGCCGCCCTATACATCGCCGGTATAGGCTGGGTCACGGCCAAGACTCTTGGATGGGAAGAAACGAGAGCGCACCGGAGGAGAGGCCGCGTCAGTGCTCTCGTTTTGTGTGTTGGCATTCTTGCAATCGGCGGGTCGCTCCTGTGGATAGGGCATCGTGAAAGATCGCATGAAGCGGAGCTAACTAGGAGTGCTCCTCTCAACAAAGACAAGGAAATCGTGGAACAGCATGAGTCCACCGATAAAATGACGGCTGTTGTCGGGGGACAGAAAAGCAGCGCACACCCGGTCACGCTGGGGAGACCCTCTTCGCGAGCAAAGGCTCACCCAAAGGCGCTGCCGGATGATCGCATTGCTAGCGAGGCGAAGGTATGGATCGCCGATCAGCTCGGGGTGCCTCGGACAAAAGTGGTTCCCGGTGCTCGCTTGGTGGAAGACCTCGGCGCTGATCCAGCCGATGAGATGGAGCTGCAAATGTCTCTTGAAGAAGGGTTTGGCATTCAAATTCGAGACGACGATTGGAGGGCGATTAGAACCGTTCAGGACGTGATCGATTACCTTGAGTCACACGTTAAGCCACTGAAGAAGCCTGGTACCCCGGGTCCGGCGAGCTGCTCTCCGCGAGCTGATCTGGGGCAGTCAATCATTCCCGTTCCCATTCGCTCCGCCCCATTTTCCTTCCACCCAAGGGCGATTTCCCTTGATTTCTGCATGGGAACATCGAACCACTCGTGTATATCTTCTGGACAGATTCTCGCAGCGCCGTATGCTCGTTGGGCCTCAAGATTTTGCATATAGCTGGAACTGCCCCACTCAAGCCAAAATCGGGCTTGAGTGGGACACCCGGCTCGCTGAGGATTTTGAGTGCCATTGGGAATTTAACAGCAATCAGTCAAAATGGCGCTTCTGTCGGCGTATTAAAATGGGCCAACATGACAGCTGACGCATACTCTGCGCTCTACGGCATCGTGGCTGCCGGTTGCACAGTGGTTGCCGCGTCATGCTGGTTGCACATCGGCAAAGAACTCCGCAGCGTGGGACTGAAAACCGGCAGAAGCAACATATTTACAGACCATCGGCTTTTCATGCGCTATGCGCCGACGTATGGTTGGAACTCACGGTGGGGTACGATGGGAGTAGTTGCGTTTTCTGCTGCTGTAGTGTTTCTGACTCTTTCAATGGTGAATTAGTCCGCAACCAGGATTCCCCGATTTGGGGGCTGGCCCATCCTTGATTTTCCTCACTCCATTAACAGAACCGGCTGCCTCATGCTTCGCGGTGTTTCGCGAAGCATGGCACACGGGCCTCAGCATCGATGGAAAAAAACTCCTGATACTGTCAGTCGGAATACCAACCCATCGAAAACCGCGATGCGTCGCGCAGCCTATCGAGTGATGGCGAGGACGGAGAAAAATTCTGTGGATGGACCCCCGTCGAACTACCCCACTCAAGCCAAAATCGGGCTTGAGCGGGCCACCCGCGGGGACGGAAGCATGGCGGCCCGTCCGGATACTCCTTCACCCCAGGTGAGCTCGCGCGGAGCGCTCGCGGCACCTGGGGCACCCGGCGATGGGTTTGGGTGCGCTACGGCAGCTTGTTCAAGTAGCATGGCTCGTTGGTCGGTTGCGTTGGTGGTGTTGGCGGCGTTTGCCACGGCGGATTGTTGAAGTCGAAGAACTCGGTCATGTCGATCTGCGCCGCATCTCGTTTGGTCAGACTGGGCAGCGCGAAACGCGTCTCCACAAATTTCAGCCAGGCGGTGTAGTCGGCAACCGTATGCGAAACGTAGTTCTTCTTTGCGTAGGGTGAAACCACAATCAGGGGAACCCGATATCCGGTATAGACAAAATCGCAGGTGGGGCCAGACGAGGTCGTGCAGATATCGCCGGGCATAAGATCCGACGGTTTGATTCCATCCGGGCTTACCGCAGGCTGCGGGGCAACGTGATCGTAGAAGCCGCCAAATTCGTCGAAGGTCAGAATGAAGACGGAGTCCTGCCATGAGGAACTCTGCATGAGCGCATTGATCAAGGTGGAAACATATTGCGACCCCACTTGCACGTTGCCGCTTGGAGCGGCGTTATCGAGGCCGGGGTGCTCGTCCAGTCCGCTATCGTAGCCCGGGTCGATGTAAGAAACGGACGGCAAAGTGCCATTTTGCAAATCGCTTAGGAATTCCGAGATGGGAACAATGTTTTGCGGATACTTGGCGGCGGCGGTAAACATGTTCAGCGCGCTATCTTGCGTTGGCGGCGTGGCGTGGCTCAGATCCGTGACGTAGACCTTCCAGGAAATTCCGGCGGCGCGCAGATTATCGAAGATGGTCGTATTGCTGAGCGGTCCGCCGGTCAGAGGATACGCATGCCCGGCGGAGGTGGCGGCGATCGAGTACATGCGATTGATCTGGGTACGCGACATCGCCGGCGAAAACCAACGGTCCGAAGTCGCGAACTTGGACGCCATGAAGTAGTAGTAGGGCAGGTCAGTCTGATCGTAATAGGACATAGCGCGCAGGCCGTTCGTATCGGTAAAGGGTGGTGTCATGGTGCGAGCGTCGTGAGCTGAGGTCCAGACGTATCCGTCCAACGTTGCGGTCTCCGAAACCGGATCGCTGAGATTGAAGTCGACGTGGGATTCATTCCAGGACGGGCTGGGATTCTCAATACACGCTGAGATCATGTGAAACGATTCGACCGGCGGACTGTTGCTGTCGGTTTTGCAATCGTCGGGAGGAAAAGGATACGAAGGATCGCATCCGGGATTGGTTGGGGCAGGGCCACGAAGCGGCGAGATGCCTGATGTTGGATTGAATTGCGGCAGTCCGTCAAACTGCTGATCGGCGATGCCGTTATCAGCCCAGTATTGGCGCATGGCTCCGAAGTAGTGATCGAAGCTGCGATTTTCCTGCGCCATGAAAATGATGTGATTGATGTTCGAGATGCCGCCGTCGGTAGCATTGGGCTGCAGACCGCGGCAGCCGGTGAAGGCCGCAGCCATGGCGGCGATGGCTAACAGCCACCAGTGGGGAAGCTTGCTTTTGCGCTTAAAGAAGTTCTTATCTGGGAACATTCTGGAATGGAACTCAGATGTCGGATAGCGGCTTTGCGTTGGCTAAAGGTCTTTGGCTGCTTAAGGTTGGCGATCTGAAGGGATTTAGTGGGAAAAGGATCCAGTCACGCAAGAAATACTTGACGTTTCGTTCAATATCGCGTAGGGTATAGCGTTCCGAAGCAGTTCGGTATCTGATCGGAATTCTCTGCGGTCAGCCGTCGCCTATCTTATTAGTTAGTAAGAAACTTTCGGCTGGTGCAGGGCATCTATACACATAGTAGACCCGGGCTTTCCCGTACAACCCATCTCGAATGAAGGAGTTACGTGCTCCGGCAGTGGCCTATTTGGCCCAAGATGGCGCGTGGCTGGTGGGCTCAAATTTCGGAGACACTGATGAAAACTATGCGTTCTGATCGCGTTTTTGATGCTTTACATACTTTGCGGAATCGATATATGCTCTGCCAGCTTGCGTCCAAGGCCACTCGTAAGTTTCACAAACCAAACACCCGAATCCAGGAAACCATGAACGAGGTTCTGGAACGGATTGCAAGTTCGGAGCGGACGTCGGTCCTGTCTGAACCGGAAAACTTTGCCGAGGCACAACGGCGGGCTGCTTAAAACAGCCCTGCCTTTTCCCTCGCTTGAGTCTTTCCTGAGGTACCCCCCTTTGAAAATCTCCCTTCGCAGGTGAATATGACCATCGCAGAACTGAAAGAAAAGAATATTACGGAGCTGACCAAGATCGCCCGATCTTTGGACCTCCCTGGGGCCAGCGGTTTGCGCAAACAGGACTTGATCTTCAAGATCCTGCAGGCGCAGAGCGAAAAAGAAGGCCACATCTTTGCCGAGGGCGTGCTGGAAATCCTGCCCGACGGCTACGGCTTCCTCCGCTCCCCCGACTACAACTACCTCCCCGGCCCGGACGACATTTACGTTTCGCCGTCGCAGATCCGCAAGTTCGATCTCAAGACCGGCGACACCATCAGCGGCCAGGTGCGTCCTCCGCATGAGGGCGAGAAGTACTTCGCGCTGGTCAAGATTGAAGCCGTTAATTTTGAGTCGCCCGACGAGGCGCGCAACAAGATTTTGTTCGACAACCTGACGCCGCTTTATCCGCAGGAGCGGGTGAAGCTGGAGACGGTGCGCGAAAACGTGAGCGCCCGCGTCATGGATTTGTTGACCCCGCTTGGCAAAGGCCAGCGCGGCCTGATCGTTTCTCCGCCACGCGCCGGCAAAACCATGCTGCTGCAGAATGTGGCGAATTCTATTACCACCAACCATCCGGAAGTTGTGCTCATGGTGCTGCTGATCGACGAGCGCCCGGAAGAAGTCACGGACATGCAGCGGTCGGTAAAGGGCGAGGTAATTTCGTCGACGTTCGATGAACCCGCTGCCCGGCACGTGCAGGTCGCCGAAATGGTGATTGAAAAGGCCAAACGGTTGGTCGAGCACAAGCGCGATGTTGTTATTCTTCTTGACTCGATTACTCGTCTGGCTCGTGCTTATAACACCATCGTTCCCCCGAGCGGCAAAGTGCTCTCTGGCGGCGTGGATTCGAATGCGCTGCAGAGGCCGAAGAGGTTTTTCGGGTCGGCACGAAACATCGAAGAAGGCGGCTCCCTGACGATTATTGCGACGGCGCTGATCGACACCGGCTCGCGTATGGATGACGTGATCTTTGAAGAATTCAAAGGCACCGGCAATTCGGAAATCATCTTGGAGCGCAAGCTGGTCGATAAGCGCGTGTTCCCGGCGATCGATATTCAGCGCTCGGGCACGCGTAAAGAAGAGTTGCTGATTCCGCGAGAAGATCTGCAACGCATTTGGGTTCTGCGCAAAGTGCTCAATCCGCTCTCGCCGGTGGAAGCCATGGAGTTGCTGATCGACAAGCTCAGTAAGACGAAGTCGAACGGCGAGTTTTTGGCGAATATGAGCTCGCTGTAGTCCTCAGAGGCTGGGCTAAGGGCTACGTTGAACAGCTGTGATAACTCTTCCCATTCTCATACTTGAGCTACTGAAATTCCTAGTAGCTGCAGGCTGTCTTGTGGCCGGAGTTCTTTTCGCTAGAAAATATCTGAGATCAAAACTAAAGTAGCTTATTACCAACAGACCACCGTGCCCGCCCCGCCCGGCCTGGTCACCGAGGGACGAAACCTCGAACGCGCCCACACAATGGCCTCGGACGCCGTTCGCTGCTATATCGACGGCCTCGAGAAGGCTAAGGAAAAAATCCCCTTCGAGCGTGGTACCGCTCAACTGCGTCTGGCCGTTCGAGCCTAGCTGCCCCGGTTTTCTATCCCCAGCGTTATATTTGAAACGTTAGTACCACAATATTTTGTACCTATGTACCGTAGTACAATTCTTTCTCATGGCTGACCAATTCCTCATCGAACGCGTGCAGACCGGCGTCCGCATGGAAAAACACCTGCTCAAAGTTTTAAAGGCCTTCGCGGAATATAAAGATATGACTCTCGGCGATCTGCTCGAAGGCATCGTACTCCACTCGTTCGATGGCAAGGCGCCGTTCGGGGAGGACTCACTGCGCAGAATTAAAGACTTGAAGAAGTTTTACGGGCTGGAATTTGATTCGAGCGCCAGCCACAAACTGAAGGAACACCAGAAGTCCAGAAAACGTCATGACAAATAAACTTGCCCGCATCGGGCTGCAATGGTCGCTGGGATTGGTCTTGATCTACGAATGCGCACGGTTGTTGCTCTCTAGCACATCCCGCGGCCACATTCCGCACGCGCTGATCGTAGCCATTGCCGCGGTCGAACTGCTGGGCGCGATTTTGTTCTTGATTCCACCGACAGTAAAGACTGGCGGTCGCCTGCTGATCACGACATTTGTCGTGGCCGCCATTGTTCATATTCTGCACGGCCAGTTCGACGTTGGTTTTCTCGCAATCTATGGTTTCGCTGTCCTAACGGTCATCCCTTGAGCTAAGACGCTTGCGCCCCACTCTGATCCGGAACGTACACCCGCCCGGGCAGAGCCGTCTTCACGTTGTTCTTCTCGAAACTTTCCTTGATCCGCCGCCGCAACTCGCGGCTCACGGCAAACTGTTTGAGAGGACGAGTTTTCACCAGCATCAGGTATTCGGCTTCGCCGCCGCCCACGCGATCGATACCGGGGAGTTCGATGTCAGCGACGATATCGGAAGCGAAGGCCGGATCGTGCCGAATGGCATCTGCAATTTGCTGAAGCAGACCCATGATCTTATCGCTGGGCTCGCTATAAGCGACCATGATCCGCATGGCCAGCTTGGACCAATCGCGAGTGGTATTAGAGACGATCGTGATATTGCTGTTCGGGACGGTGTGCACGGTTCCGTCGTCATCGCGGAGAACGGTGCGGCGAAGCGTCATGTCCTCGACGACACCCTGCACTCCCGCGATGCGGATTTTGTCGCCAATGTCGTATTGGTTCTCCAGCAGAATGAAAAATCCGTTGATGAAGTCCTTGACCAGCGTTTGTGCGCCAAAGCCGATGGCTAAACCTGCCACGCCGGCGCTGGCCAGCAACGGGCCGAGCTCAAACCCGAATAACGGCAATACTTCGAGGGCGGCAACAAACACAATGATGAAAACGCCGATACTAGTAATGACACTGGCCAGGGTTCGAACCTGCTTGGCAGAGATGCCGCGCCGCAACTTGTGACTCTGCAGGCTGGCAATTTTGTTGGTCACAAAACGTAATAGGCGAGCCAGTACAAACGCCACGACGACGACTAGCACGATTTTGGGAAGGCTATGGCGCAGGAATGCCATCCCGTCGTCGCGCCAGCCACGCAGTAGTTCGGGCAGATCGGCGGCTTCTGGCAAGAGGACTTGTGAAAGCAAGTGGATCATGCGGCGCGATTATAACAAGCAGGACCGCACCGTAGTTTTTCTCGCCGTATAATTCTGGGTATCTCAGTGTCGCGAGGTCATTGTGCGATCTAGGTTCCTTGGGGCGTGTCTCTTTCTTCTGGCGCTGCAGATTGCCGCGCCAAAGCTATGCGTCAGCCAGACTCCCAGCGGGTTACCACCCTTCCCCAATGCCAGTGGTCAGGTGAAGGATCCGGACCAGGAAAAACGCGAACACGATCTGGCCAAGAAAATCAACCAGGAACGACAGGCGCAGCTCAAGCGCGACACCGATAAGCTGCTCAAGCTGGCGACAGAACTGAAGGAATATGTAGACAAGTCGAATCAGGACACCCTCTCGGTGGACGTCATCCGGAAGTCCGAAGAGATTCAAAGGCTGGCCCGAAGTATTAAGGATGAAATGAAGGGGAACTAAATCCAATCTTTGGTACGTGCTTAGCTGTGTCGTACAATTGCAACTGACTTTCATATTGCCGATTGGAGAATCATTTTGCCTCTGCCTCAAACAGAGACTCCCGGGCGGCTGCAGGCGGAACTGATGTCGCGCGGGTTGCGCATGACGCGGCAGCGGCGGACGATCCTGAGCGTGGTTGAGACCGCGAAGCAGCATCTCGACGCCAGCCAGATATTGCGCCGGGCGCGCAAGATCGACTCGCATATCGATCGTGTCACCGTGTATCGCACACTCAACCTGTTAAAGCGGCAAGGACTCGTCGACGAACTCGACCTGATGCACATGCAGGGAGAGAAGCATTATTACGAACGACGCCCGCAACGGGATCATATTCACATGGCTTGCTTGCGATGCGGCAAGATCACGGAATTCGAGAGCGATTTGTTTGATCGCCTCAAAGGGCAGATTCAACGCGATTGCCGCTTCTCCATCGTCGTGAGCCGGTTGGAAGTTGGCGGCTACTGCGCCCAATGTCGTACCACAGATCAGTGAAGCCCCACCTACGATTGCATCTGATTGCAAAGATCCTGAAACATTAAATTTATGTGAATGGCGCCGGGCGCGTAAAACTCTGGTAGGCTTATTGGTGCTTAATTACCTGCAACTGAGTTGCAACTAATTCGGATGACGAAATCCATCTCAAGCGCGCGCAGCCGCAAACCAGCGGCGAGGTCATGGCTAAGACTTGTGCTTTGGCTATTTGCTTCTGCGGTCGCTCAGGCCAGCGTAAGCGGGAACATTTCCGGGACAGTTCGAGATGCCAGTGGCGCTGTGGTCGCGGGAGCAGTGGTTATGATTACCGACACCGACACGGGCGTGCAGCACAAGTTTGTCACCGCTGCTAATGGCGCTTACAGCTTTCCGATCCTGCCAGTGGGGCATTACTGCGTCGAGGTGAGCGCCACTGGATTTCAGATATACCGTCACCGGGGCATCACACTCGACGTAAATAGCGAACTGGTCGAGGATGTGGTGCTGCAAGTCGGCACTAAGGCTGAGAATATAACGGTCAGTGACGACGCGGTCCATGTAGAGACATCCAGTTCGCAAATGGGGGAAGTCATCTCCGGGCAAACCATGACTGCGGTGCCGCTGAATGGCCGGAGTTATACCGACCTGCTGGCCCTGCAACCCGGCATTGCTCCTGCCACGTCGATTACCTCGGCCACGGTGCAGGACGTCGGGGCGAGTGCGTTCTCTCCTTCGGGTGATTTGAACCCAGGGACAATTTCGATCAACGGCCAGCGCGAGTTCGCGAACGGCTTCACAGTCAACGGGAGCGATGTGGAGGAAGACGTCAATATGGGGACGGCGATCATTCCCAACCTCGACTCCATCGCAGAATTCCGCATCCTGACCAACAATTTCGACGCCGAATATGGCGAGTACAGCGGCGGACAGATCAATGTGGTGACGAAGGCGGGGACGAATAGTTTTCACGGCGACGTCTTTGAGTTCCTGCGCAACACCGACTTGGATGCGAGGAACTACTTCTCACCGGGGCGTGCGACGTTCCGGCAGAACCAGTTTGGAGCGACGTTTGGTGGGCCGATTGCGCGAAATAAAGTCTTTTTCTTTGCCGATTATCAGGGAACCCGCCAGGCTCAGGGCGTAGATACCGGCCTGATTCCGGTTCCTTCGTTTCAGGACCGCTCCGGCAATTTGTCCGACTCCACGTCATTGTTTGTTACTACCAATTCTGCAGGGCAATCCGTTCCTACGACTGTAAGTGGTCCTTATTGGGCAAGCCAGCTTTCACAGAAGCTCGGCTATCCGGTGGTGGCCGGCGAACCGTATTTTGTTCCGGGCTGCATCACTTCGAGCCAGTGTGTGCTTCCGAATGGAAACATTCCTAAGAGTGCGTGGTCAGCACCCGCGCAGCATTTGCTGCAGTACATCCCAATGCCGAACGTGGGCGCCAATCAATTTTCGACCTCAGCATTCAATGAGATTTTGCGCGACGACAAAGGCGCATTCCGGGTGGATGCGAACACCGGTTGGGGCGCGATTTCAGGCTACTATTTTGTCGACGACTTCAGTCAGAACAATCCCTATCCCACAGCGCAAGGCGGAGCGAACGTGCCCGGCTTCAATGCCCTGAACCTCGGCCGCGCACAATTGATCAGCCTGGCCGATACCAAAACATTGGGAAGTACTGCGGTGAACGAATTCCATTTCAGTTTCATGCGCGACAAGAATCAGCTGGGCCAGCCGGTTGGCGGCGTTGGCGTGAGCCTGGCTTCGCAGGGTTTTGCGGTCGGCCCGGGCACCACCGGCATCGTTCCTCTTTCACCTTCAACGGAGGGCGTGGAAAGCGTCGGTTTCAACAGCTTTACGATTGGAACCAATACCAATCAACTGAAGCAAACTAACAACACTTACCAGTGGATCGACGACTTTTCCAAAGTCCTGGGAATGCACACACTGAAATTCGGCGGCGAATTTCATTACGACCAAGTCAATACATTCGCGCTTGCGCAATTCAATGGAAGCTTCCTGTTTTTCGGGAGCGAAACCGGCGACGATTTTGCCGACTTTCTCCTGGGCGTACCCAGCCAATACAACCAGAGCCAGTTGCAAGGGTTTTACGGGCGCAACAAATACGCCGGACTTTATGTGCAGGACAGTTGGCGAGTGCGGCCGAACCTCACGTTAAATTACGGACTGCGTTGGGACCGCATCGAGCCGTGGTATGAAAAGTACCATCAGTTGGCGGCATTTGAGCCGGGAAAACAATCGGTTGTTTTTCCGGGCGCGCCGGCGGGGATTTTGTTTCCGGGCGATCAGGGAGTTCCGGGCACGCTGGCGCCACCAGGAAACCTGAACTTCGCGCCTCGTGTAGGTTTGGCTTACTCTCCGAGAACCAAGAACGATTTTATTTCCAAGATTCTTGGACCCGACAAGACCGCGGTGCGAGCGGGTTTTGGCATGTTCTACACGGCGATTGAAGCGCTCACGGTCGGGGTTTCAAGCGCGAATGCTCCTTACGGAACGACTTACACCAGCCCGGCGCCGCCGCTTTTCGCCACGCCATTCACTTCTGCGAGCACGGGCACGGGGAGCCAGTATTTTCCGGTGCAACTTGCGCCCCTCAACACGTCCGTGAACCATCCCGATCCGAATGTCGACTGGTCACAGTTCTTGCCGATCAGCGGTGTGCCGGCGTATGCCACGTCGAATCGCACTCCCTACACAGAAGAATACATGCTGTCGCTGGAGCGGGAGTTTGCCACCAATACCGTTCTGAGCGCGAGCTATGTGGGATCCCAAGGGCATCGGCTGTTGGTATTGGTGGAAGCGAATCCGGGAGATCCGGCGCTATGCCTGAGTCTTAGCCAGCCGAATGAAGTTGCGCCCGGAACGCCAACATGCGGACCTTTTGGTGAAAGCAATGTTTTCACAAGTGCTTCCGGGCAAGTGATCAATGGCACGCGCGGGCCGCTAGGGGCGAACTTTGGCAGCGACACCAATCTCTCTACCATCGGGAATTCCAGTTACAATTCGTTGCAGATCAGCGTTCGCCACACCAGTGGCAGGCTGGAATTTCTAGCGGGATACACGTTCAGCAAATCGCTCGATCAATCCTCAAATCTCGGCGAAGAGGTGAATCCGCTGAATCCTGGGCTCAGCAAGGCTTTGTCGGCGTTCGATGTGGCGCACAACTTCGTGGTCAGCTACAGTTATCAGATACCCTTCGAGCGAATTTTTCCCTCTAACCGCTTTACGCGAGGATGGGCAATTTCTGGGATTACGCATATCAGCACCGGCTTTCCAGTCACGCTCTCGAACTTCGGCGACAATTCGCTCCTGGGAGCCGCGCCGAACGGCGTGAACAATTTCGGCGTGGATGAGCCCCAATACACCCCGGGGGCGCTCGAACTCAATCACAACCCGCGCAATGGCGACCCTTATTTCAATACGTCGCTATTTACCCTGCAGCCTCTGGGAACACCGGGCGATGCGAAGCGGCGCTTCTTCTTTGGGCCGGGAATCGACAACTACGATATGGCATTGTTAAAGACCTTGCCATTGACCGAAACCAAGAACTTTGCATTTCGTGTAGAGGCATTCAACGTCTTTAATCACGCGCAATTCTACGGACCAGCCTCGGTCAACGGAAATATCAATAGTCCCACCTTCGGTCAGGTGGTGAGCGCGGCTGCGCCGCGACTGATGCAGGCTTCCCTCAAGTTCAATTTCTAGCGAGCAAAAAAAACCGTCCGGCGAACCGGACGGTCCTCACTGAGGCGGGATGAAGAGTTAGTCACCGGCAGCAGCCATCGCCTTCTCCGAACCAATTCGCATACCGTAGAACGACCGGTAGACGAAAATATAGGAGACGACGAAGAACACAACCGCCAGCAAATGTGCGAGGCCCGGGCCGGTTTCGGTCAGCTTGACCGCCAATTCTACCGCCAATAGGCCGAACAGCGTCGTGAACTTGATAATTGGGTTGAGCGCGACCGAAGAGGTGTCTTTGAAAGGATCGCCAACGGTATCGCCCACAACCGTAGCCGCGTGCAGTTCGGTGCCTTTTTGGTTGAGCTCGACTTCGACGATTTTCTTGGCGTTGTCCCACGCACCGCCGGCATCCGCCATGAAAATTGCCTGATACAAGCCAAATGTCGCAATCGACAGCAGGTAGCCGATGAAGAAAAACGGCTCGATAAACGCGAAGGCCAGCGTGGCAAAGAATACTGCGATGAAGATGTTGAGCATGCCTTTCTGTGCGTACTTCGTGCAGATCTCAACCACTTTCTTGCTGTCGGCAACCGAAGCTTTTTCGACGCCCTCCAGTCGGATGTTGGCTTTGATGAACTCAACGGCCCGATAGGCACCGGTGCTCACGGCTTGAGTTGATGCGCCAGTGAACCAATAAATGATGGCACCGCCGGTGATTAAACCCAGGACAAACGGCGCATGCAAAAGAGACAACTTGTCGACGTTGGTTGTGAGCCCGTTGGTCAGCGCCATGATGATGGAGAAAATCATGGTGGTTGCGCCGACAACGGCCGTGCCGATTAGCACAGGCTTGGCCGTCGCTTTGAAGGTGTTGCCAGCGCCATCGTTCGCTTCCAGGAGATATTTTGCCTGCTCGAAGTTCACGTCGATTTTGTAATCGCGCTGGAGTTCTGGCTTGATGTTGGGTATTTGCTCAATCAGCGAGAGTTCGTAGACCGATTGCGCATTGTCGGTGACCGGGCCGTAAGAGTCGACGGCGATGGTTACCGGACCCATGCCCAGGAAACCGAATGCGACCAGGCCGAATGCGAATACGGGCGCGGCAATCATGAGATTACCGAGTCCCAGGGTGCTGACCTGATAGCCGATGGCCATCAGAAATACCATGGTGAGCCCGAGATAGTAGGCTGAGAAATTGCCCGCCACGAATCCCGAAAGAATGTCGAGCGATGCTCCGCCTTCTCGTGCCGAAATCACGACTTCCTTCACGTGGCGGGATTCGGTCGAAGTAAAAACCTTCACCAGTTCGGGGATCAGAGCGCCGGCTAAAGTTCCGCAAGAAATAATCGTTGCCAGCTTCCACCACTGGGTGGCGTCGCCACCAAGCTCCGGAATGATGAGATAAGAAATGATGTAGGTGAGGATGATGGAGACCACCGAAGTGATCCACACCAGCGAGGTTAAGGGCGCTTCAAAGTTCATCTCTGCAGCATTGCCGTACTTCGCCTTGGCAATGGCGCCATTGATGAAATAAGCCGCGGCACTGGCCACCAGCATGGCGATACGCATGACGAAAATCCACACCAACAGTTGCACTTGCACGTGGGAATCTTTTACACCCAGGAGAATGAAGGTGATCAGAGCGACGCCGGTGACGCCGTAGGTCTCGAAGCCGTCGGCGCTGGGGCCGACCGAGTCGCCAGCGTTGTCGCCGGTGCAGTCGGCGATTACGCCGGGGTTACGGGCATCGTCCTCTTTGATCTTGAAGACGATTTTCATGAGGTCGGAGCCGATGTCGGCAATCTTGGTGAAGATTCCGCCGGCAATACGCAAAGCCGCCGCGCCAAGCGACTCGCCGATGGCGAATCCGATGAAGCAGGGCCCAGCGTAATCACCAGGAATGAACAACAGAATAATCAACATCATCAGCAATTCAACGCTGATGAGCATCATGCCAATGCTCATGCCGGATTCCAGAGGAATCTGGTAAATCGGATAAGGCTTGCCGCGAAGGCCGGCAAATGCGGTCCGCGAGTTGGCGAAGGTGTTAACGCGGATACCGAACCAGGCGACGCCGTAGCTGCCGGCCATGCCGATGATGCTGAATAGCAAGATAATCGGCAGCGTGACGGCGATCGGCTTGTCGGGCACGGGGGCGAAGATGCCGAAATAGAGCACGATCGCGACGGCTACGAACACCCATAACAGGAGCAGGAATTTTCCTTGGGTAACCAGGTACGTCTTGCAAGTCTCATAGATGAGTTCGGAAATTTCGCGCATCGAGCGATGCACGGGCAGGTTTTTGAGGCGAGTGTAAATCGCCAAGCCGAAACCCAGACCAAAGATGCAGAACAGAATGCCAATCAGCAGAAGGTTGTGGCCATTCATGCCCAGGAAAGATACTGAGGTCAAATCGGGTAGTTTCAGACTGGCTTCGCCGCCAGCCTCGCTGGATGGCTGCGCCAAAGCGGCAGAGGCGAGCGTCACGACCGCGATGATGCTCGCAACACTCTTATGGAACACCTGCGTGAAACGACAGCGCCGGGACGCACTTTGAGCGAACCAATTGCGCATGGAATCCTCCACGAAAATATTTTCTTTAAGGATGATTTACGGGTTCAGGTACCCTCGCCGGTAAACGCCTACTGCACCAAAAGAGTGCCAAGAGCGTCGCCCGGAGTTCCCAACACGCTTCCACCGCAAGACTTGACAGGGATGCTGAGCTTGGCCGCGTCGGATATTCAATTGTGCCGCTCCCGGAACCCGCAGCACAAACGCTTGCGCCAAATCGTCCGCGTACAGGAAATCTGCTCCCCGGGAACGCGGTGGCAGCAAGACCAATTCTTATAACATTTTAGCTGCGGATGGTCAATGCGGACCGAAGTGGCAAGCTCGCGACCTAACCTTTCGGGCCGTAGACCGACGATGACATTCTGCCGAAAGCCTGGGTCAAGCACCTTTTACAAGCCTTTGACAATCGCCTGACATTTCTCCTTTCCTGCGTGGCTAGGCTTTGTGCGCGGGTTTTCTTTGACCGCGCTTGGAACCAAATCTCAACGGGAAAGATTTTGAAGGTAGCCACTTATGAATGTCGGCACTATGTCGTCGCCAAAGATCATCGGTTTTCAGCCTAATCGCCGATCCGCCGCAGCGCAGTTCGTTGCAAACGTATTTTTTGTCTTCCTCCTTATTTCTGCCGCCATGGCGCAGGATTCGAGCCAAAAGCTAGGCATCGGACCCGGCAACGTCGTGGTGCATACCGCGCTCGGCGGCTTCATTCTTGGTTATGACATTGACCACAACGGTACCGAGGGTTTACTCGCCGAGTCGGTGGCGTTGCCGAATGGAGAAGATGACGCCGCCATCGAAACCTTCGATCAGCGGACCGGAAAGATCGTCAAAATCGTCAAGCAACAGAAAAATACCCCCAGCGACTTTGTTGCACTAGGAATTTTTGGCAACGGCACCGGCCTGGCGGAGTATCAGTATGTCAAAAAGCTTTTTGTTGAGAAAACTTACTATGGGCTGCTGAATCCCCTCAGCGGCAACAAGATCACGGGTATGTGGACGCCTCCCATAAAGGGGAACACCGAAATTATTGCCGGGCTGGCTGAGAGCCAGGGAAGTGCTAACACCGCGGTTTTGGGTTTTCACAATACTATCAACGACTTCAGTACCTATGTGTTCAGTTCGAACGTGGCGGCAAACACCTTTGGTCCGGTCATCAAAATTACCGATACGGTTTTTGACTTCGACAATTCGCCAGTCATGGCGTATGACAGCGCTACTAACCAAGCGGTACTGGGAGGCAGCAACGGATGCTTTGGCTGCACCACGGAAATCGGTCTGGTAGATCTGGCCACCGGTGAGCAGACAGAATTCCCTGGGCTGGGATTTGGCTTCGTGAATGGAATCGCGGTGGACCCTGCGACTGGGATAGCCTGCACCACTACCGAGGATGACTTCAGCGTAGAGTTCTACAATTTGAAGACGCAAAAGGGAATCATTGTGCAAATCCCAGGGGCGACGAGCCAGGCGCAGAGCGGGCTCGATGTCGAGCTCGATCCGATTCACAAACTGTTTCTGGTCGGTCAGGAGTTCACCAGCACCGGCGGCAGCGGCAGCAGCATTCAAGTGTTCGACGAGCAGGGGAATTACGTAGAGTCGATCAATGGGCTGAGCCTGCCTGCGAGCTCTGCTTTGATTGCATTGCATCCCAGCGAGCGCGCCGGGTATGTGATCGTCACGCCGGAATTGACGTCATTGCAGTCGTTCACTTATTGAGGGGACGCTTCGCTGAAAACAAGAAAGCGCAAGATGGTCAGGGAGATCATCTTGCGCTCGAAGCGATTGTCTCTCGGGCAGTCCGGCCGCGAACTATGGGGTGATGGTGTAAATAGCGCCGTCGCCGTAGAGTCCACCGGCGTAGGCCGTGCCGTAGAGAGCATTTTTTCCTACGATCACGCCCGACTCCGGGTTAACCCCATCGCCATTGGCGCTGAAGCTGTGCAGAACGGTTTCCTCCCATCCTTTGCCGCTGCTGGTCAACATAAAAACTGTGCCGCAGGGTGCTCCGAAGAGACATCCCGATCCACTCCCGCCGCCATAGGTGGTTCCAAAAAACATGTTGCCGTGGGACACCAGTCCGGATTCAGGAGCTTGACCGTCAGGCCCGCTGAAGCTGTAAAGCAAATTGAAACTCCACGAACCACTCCCCGTGCCTTTCCCCGCGTACTCGAGTTCGAAAACCGTTCCCGAGTAGCCTCCCCCACCGCCGGAAGCCGTGCCGTACAGATTGCCTTTACTGTCGAACAATAGGCCACCAAAGGGAGACGAGCCGTCTGTGTCGTAGGTGAAGGAGTGCAGCGTATTCAGCGTCCAGCCCGATTTGCCATGAAAAAGCTGAAAGACGTTACCGCAACCGTAAGGAGCGCAGTTGCCCTGCAGATATCCGCCCTGAGTGGTGGTGCCGTAGAGGTTTCCATACGGATCGAAAACCACATTGGCATAAGGGAACGCTCCATCCGCCCCATTGGTAAAGCGATAGAGAACGCTTTCCGTCCAGCCGCTCTGTCCCGGGGTCAACTGGTAAATCACGCCGCAGCCCGAAGGAGCACCGAGACAAGAGTTTCCTCCGCCGGCATAGGTCATTCCGTAAATCACGCCATTGCGAATTGCCGGAGTCGATTGCGGATAAGAGCCATCGCTTCCGCCGCTGAAGCTGTAGAGCACGCTTTCCGTCCAGCTGCCATCGCCATTTGGAGAAACCTCAAACACGGTGCCCAATCCATGCTCACCGCCGACCGCCGTGGTTCCATACAGGTTGCCTTTGCTGTCGATGGTCAGGCCGGCCAGGGGTTCGCCGCCATCCTGTCTTCCCGTGAAGGTGTAAAGCACTGTTTCCGTCCAGGAATTATTTGCGCCCGGAGCCAGCTCAAAAACTACGCCGCAAGTTTCGCCAAACGGACTGCAATTGCCGTAGCCGCCACCTGCGCCGGTCGCGCCATAGAGGTTTCCGCTTGCATCTGCCACCAGACCACCGACTGGGAGCATTCCATCGCTTGCGCCGCCCGCAAAACTGTACAGCACAGTTTCCTCAATCGCCGCCTGCGCGACGCTGCTGCATATCATAGTAATGAAGAGTGCTATCAAACAGCAGCCGAGCACAGAGACTACGGCCCTGGTTCGCATGATCAACTACCTCCCTGGGATTAGTGCGTCAGAGTGGGGGATGGACGGGCAGACTCCGCGCGGGGCGCAGTATACAGCCAATGCTGACTCACAAACAACAACAAAGCCCCTTGCTTTCGCAAGGGGCTTCGTCCAGCTCACCGAGGAGGCAGCTTATTGCTGCTGTTGTGCCGGCTGCGCGGCGGTGTTCGAGTTCTGACTCAATTGTTCGAGGTCGTTCTTCATCAAGCTGACTTCCACGCGTCCGCCACTGGTACGCTTGGACTTGGTATCGTCGGCGTTCGCATCGGCGCTCTGGACTGGGGCGTTGCCCATTCCGACCACGTAAATCCGATAGACCGGCACTTCGTGGTTGAGCACGAGATAACGGACGACTGAGTCGGCCATCTTTTGCGAGGTCGCAATTGCGGCCTGTCCGTGCCCGGAAGAGAAGCCCTGCACTTCGATGATGTAGCCGCGCTGGTCCTTGAGCGGAGTGGCGAGGTCATCGAGTGCCGACTTGGCGTTCTTGCTGAGCACGCTCTGGCCGGGACGGAAGCGGATTTCGGTGACGTTCGTAGACTTGTACTGGTCGATGTTGCCGACCACCTGCTCGACCGTGGTCAAGCGAGTGCTGGCTTGGGTGGCGGTCTGTTGCGCAGCTTGCGCCTTGTTGCCGGCGTCAATCGCGTGCTGATCGGCCTCGTTGGCCTTCTGCGAGGCGAGCTGGATGCCCTGCTGGGCGCGGGAATCAACGTCTTTGATCGATTTGCTATTGGCGGCCGTGAGTTCATCGAGCTCATTCAATCGGTCGCGAATGGGCTGAGTTTGCCGCTGAACATATTTCTTGCGGGCGAATGGATTCAGGTGTCCCCAAAAACCTTCGCGGGCCGGCGGCTGCAACGGCTTGCCGGTGGCACTTTCCGTCGACTGCGCCGACTGATCGCCAGTAGGCGCGGCTTGATTCTGAGTTGCACTTGACGAACTCTGCGCGGATGGAGTGGCGGCACTCTGGTCCTGAGACGAACTGGTCTGAGCCATCGCGGGCAGCGCGAGCAAAATCGCGACGAACAGCGCTAACAGTGCACGACTTTTCATTTCTAGATTCCTCCGATTGAGGAGCCTGGGAGCTCCGTTGCAGGCGGCCAATTTGACCAGCCGCTTTAACGTCCTACTTGGGTCCGGATAAGATCCGTTGGACATGCGACTATCCGTATATCAACTTAGATGCCAAACCGGCCATACAGTAAATACCTTGTTTTTCAATTACATTGTAGCTTGCGGCCGGTGTGGGACGGTAAATTTGGCTGGGAATAGGTATAAAAAGTGCTTGTGCAGGGAGAGAAACCCGCCCACAGTGCTCACTCAATCTGTGCGCAGTGTTTCTGATATTGCTCATAAATGTAGTGGTCCGTCATGCCGGCGATGTAATCGCAAATCACCCGCGGCAGCGGTTCCTGTTCCGACTTCTCCCGGTAGTTGCCGGGGAGGTTATCGGGCTTCGCCATCCAGTACTCAAATAGCTCGCTGATGATTCGCTCGCCTTCTTCTTTTTCAGCATCGAGTGCTGGGCTGTAATAGAGCGTGTTGTAAAGAAAAGTTTTTGTTTGCCGGCGCTGTTTTTCCACTTCGGGGCTGAAGCCAACCAGGCGCTCGCCGCAGGCACGCACGTCTTCAATGCTGTGTACGCCTGCGTTTCGAATCCGCCGCTGTGTGTTGCGGATCAGATCACCCGCAAAGCCGTCTAGCACCCGTTTCAAGGCTTCATTAAATTTCAATTTGTCGATTACTTCTGGCCAGCGTTCCTCGGCCTGACAATAGAAGCGATCGAAAATCGGCAAGCCGCTGCGAATCTGGTTGAGCGTCAGCAGATGCGCTTCAAACCCATCGTCGAGATCGGCGGCACTGTAGGCGATTTCGTCGGCGAGATCAATCAACTGGGCCTCAAGCGGCGGGCGCTGGTCGAGCAAGTATTCCGACAGTTGCGGAAATTCGCTGGGGTTATAGTCGTGCGAGTGCTTGATGATGCCCTCGCGGACGTCGAACGTTAAATTCAGGCCGCGGAAATCGGCGTAGCGAATTTCGAAATCCTCGACGATGCGCAACGCGTGCAGATTGTGATCGAAGAAGTGACCGTGGCGGCGCATGACCGCGTCCAGGGCTTTTTCTCCGGCGTGGCCAAACGGCGGATGGCCGACGTCGTGCACGAGCGCCAGGGCTTCGACGAGATCAACGTTCAAGCCAAGTTGCGCGGCGATGGTGCGGGCGATCTGGGCGACTTCGAGCGTGTGCGTGAGCCGGTTACGAAAGTGATCGGAATAACGGCGGGTGAAAACCTGGGTTTTGGCCTCAAGCCGGCGAAAAGCACGCGAGTGGATGACGCGATCTCTGTCTCGCTGAAAATCGTTGCGGTAAGGATGCTGCGGCTCGGGGAAACGGCGTCCGCGGGAGTGTTCTACCTTCACCGCGTAGTCGGCGAGCATGGGATGATTTTAGCAGTTAGCATTGTGCACTCAGCATTCAGTCGTTTGGCGCAGAGATGATTGATGGGGATCGGGCGGCAAGACATACCTTTGACCCTATTGGTTGCCGTCCCGCCCAGGAGTAAACTGCGAGCGCCGCAAAAGGAGTAAGTATGCGCGACCTTGGCTGGTGGAAGAAAGCTGGCGCTGTGCTTGTGATCTGTGTTTCGACCGGCATCGTGGTGCGGGCGCAGACGTTCAACACGCTCGTTACTTTTGACGGCCCTAATGGAGCTCTTCCTGCCTATGGAGCGCTTGTTCAAGGCCGCGACGGAGCCCTCTACGGAACCACTCAGGGCGGGGGATCCGGGCCCGGAGATGGCACTGTCTTCAGCGTTGCTTCTGACGGTAGACCGACAACCCTCTATAGCTTCTGTGTGTCCGGAATTTGTACGGACGGCGCACAGCCCCTCGCAGGGCTACTGCAAGCGCGAGATGGTAACTTCTACGGAACAACGATCACTGGCATCGAAAATGGTCAGACCACTTACGGGACAGTCTTCAAAATAACTCCGGCCGGCTACCTGACAACGTTGCACGTCTTCGACTCGATCAACAATGGCATCTACCCTCTGGGTACTCTGATTCAGGCGACCGACGGCGATCTCTACGGAACAACTGGCGGCGGAGGCACTGACGACTGCTCAGATTCCTGCGGCACGATCTTCAAAATGACGCTCCAAGGAGTACTAACGACGGTGCATGTCTTCGACTACAGTGATGGGGATCAACCCATTGCAGGCCTGATTCAGGCCGTCGACGGGAATTTTTATGGAACGACTAATAATGGAGGCAACAGCACCAATTGCGCTGCGGGTTGCGGCACGATTTTTAAGATGTCCGCAGCAGGTGATCTGACAACGCTACATAGCTTCGCCAATACAGATGGTTCTAATCCACAGGGCAGATTGGTACAGGCTGCCAATGGGAACTTTTACGGTACTACGAGGGCCGGGGGAAACCCGGGGTGTAATTTTGGTTGTGGCACCGTATTCAGGATAACGCCCGCTGGTCTGTTAACCACGGTGTACAAGTTTTGTACTCAGTCGAACTGCGTCGACGGGGGCTCGCCTATAGCAGGGCTCGTTATAGCCACAAATGGGAATATCTACGGGACGACTTCTATCGGTGGCTCGAACAACCTGGGGACGATATTCACTATTACTTCACGTGGTGAGTTTGCAACGCTACACAGTTTCAGTTCAAGTGACGGCTCAAATCCGTGGGGCGTTATGGCTCAGCGTACCAATGGAACCTTGTACGGTACGACGAATGAAGGCGGCGCGGGCTTTGGTTACTGCAGCGCCGGCTGCGGCACGGTCTTCAGTCTCGACATGGGCCTTGGCCCCTTCGTCGCTTTCGTGCAGGGTGCTGGCAAAGTCGGCCAGACCGGCGGCATTCTTGGACAAGGATTCACCGGAACCACCAGCGTCTCGCTCAACGGAATCCCAGCCAGCTTCACCGTGGTCTCCGACACGTTCATCAAAGCCACCGTCCCTGCGGGGGCGATGACGGGCTATGTCACCGTCAACACGCCCAGCGGCGTGCTGACCAGTAATGTTCCGTTTCAGGTGATCAAGTAGCGTCCCAAGGGTTGACCACATCGATCCCGCAGTTGCGGAAATCAGGTACGTCACGAGTCGCGAGCGTGGCGCTGTGCAATTGCACGATGGCTGCAATCTGCGCATCCGGATTGCTGATAGGTTTGCCTTGCAGACGGCGATGGGCGGCAATCTCAGAGAAGATTCGGGCCGCGTCACTGGCAAAACCGATCACGCGATCTTTCAAGTCAATATCGAAGAGGGATTCGGCCGCCATCAACAGCTTTTGCCTGCGGGTTCCACGATCAAGCAACTCAATTCCATAAAATATTTCCGCCTCAGTGATTGCTGTGGTGTACAGATCGACCAACGGGTGCTTGTGAAACCACGCTGTGACCTTAGGCGATGGACGGTCCCTCATCAACTCGGACAGAACACTGGTGTCCAGGATAATCATTCCGCGAAGTCAGGAGGTTCCCGAATGGGGTCTCGAGGCGGCAGCTCAAGTTCAACCCCGCCCAGAGGGGCAAATCGACGGCGCACAATGTCGGCGAGATTGTCCTTGAGGTTGGGCTGGCTGACCAGCGCGGAGCGCAAAATTTCCCGCGCTTCCTCCTCCATAGAGCGCCCATGTTGCGCCGCCCGAATCTTGAGCCGGGCCTTGATCTTCTCGTCCAGTTTTCGGATCGTGATTGCTGCCATGCTATCAATGCTAGCATTGATAGCACCAGAAGGCAAATCTCCGACCGGGATTCCGCGACGCTGGGAATGGATGATCAGCTCTTCTTGAGCAAGGCTTCCAACGCCGACTGCAGCTCCGGTCGTTGGAATACATAACCGCTGCTTTTTAGACGTGATGGTTCGACGCGCTGGCTGGAGAGCAGAAGTTCATCCGCCATTTGCCCCAGGACGAGACGAGCGGCAAAGGCAGGCATGGGGAAAATCGTGGGCCGCGACAACACGCTGCCCAGGATTTTGGTGAATTCGGCGTTTCTGACCGGGTTCGGCGCAACCGCGTTGACAGGCCCTTGCACAGAGCTGGTTTTCAGCGCATGCAGAATTGCGCCGACCATATCTTGTAAGGCGATCCAACTCCACCATTGGCGGCCGCTGCCCATCTTTCCGCCGACTCCAAGACGAAAAGGCGTGAGCATCTTCGGCAGGGCGCCGCCGTCTTTGCTCAGGACGATTCCGGTACGAACTTGTACGGTACGGATTCCAGCCTGTGATGCGGGAATATTGGCACACTCCCATCCCAGGCAAACATCGGCCAGGAAGCCGGAGCCAGAAGGGCTTTCTTCGCGCAGGATTTCGTCGCCACGATTGCCGTAATACCCGATCGCGGATGAGCAAACTAATACTTGAGGGCGTTGGCGCGCTTTGGCCAATGCTTCCGCCAAGTGACGCGTCCCGACAATACGGCTTTCGCGAATTCGTGCCTTTTTTGCTTCTGTCCAGCGTCCCACAATCGACTCACCGGCAAGGTGAACCACCGCGTCGTATCCGGAGACGGTTTCCGGGCGAATGGGTTCGCCGGGATTCCATGCAATCTGATTCTGCGCAGAAGAATATCCGCGGACCAAGCGTATGACTTCGTAGCCATTTTCCTGCAAGGCAGGAATGAGGGCGGAGCCGATCAGGCCAGACGAACCGCTGACAAGAATTTTCGAAGACATGGCGCTCTTTGAATCTATCAGGTCTTGAATAGGTTAGAGAATGGATGAGCAGCACCAAAGTTCTTGCGGCCCCAGGCACATTCTCGGAGGGAGTGCTCTGAGGCTGAGACGGTATAATCGGGAGCAAGGAATGCCGCTTCCCATGCACCATGGCGACGGCTCGTCCGCTCATGCCCACGCTGCGAGAAAAGGTCGCGACGACTGCACTCACAGTCACCAAGTTCCGGGAGTTGCTGCGCACCATGCGGGCCAACCGGCCCAGCGATAACCTGGACCTGGTTCGCAAAGCCTACGAATATTCCCTGAAGATCCATGCCGGCCAGGCGCGCGCTTCCGGTGAGCCCTATCTGGTGCATCCACTCAGCGTCGCCTTAGTGCTCGCAGAGATGAAGATGGATCCGGTTGCCGTGGCGGCGGGATTGCTGCACGACTCGGTGGAGGATACGTCGGTCACGATTGTTGACATCCGCAAGGAATTCGGCGAGCAGGTGGCGCACATCGTCGAAGGCGTGACGAAAATCAGCCAGATCGATTTTGCCAGCCGCGAAGAGCAGCAGGCGGAGAATCTGCGCAAAATGATGCTGGCGATGGTCGATGACATCCGCGTGGTGCTGATTAAATTGGCCGACCGGCTGCACAACATGCGCACGCTGGAGCACCTCGATGCTACGCGGCAACAAAAAATTGCCAAGGAGACGCTGGAGATTTACGCGCCGATCGCGCATCGCCTGGGCATGGGCAAAATTCGCGGCGAGTTGGAAGACCTGGGATTCCGTCATCTGGACCCCATTACTTATGAGCAGGTGCATGGCGCAGTAGAAGCCCGCCGCAAGCCGGGCGAACAATTTCTATCCAAGGTGGAGCATGCGCTGCGCGACAAGCTAAAAGAGGCTGGCATCATTGCGCGAGTCGAGAGCCGCATCAAGCGGCTTTACAGCATCCATCGCAAACTGGTGCGTCAGAAAATCAATGTGGAGCAGGTTTACGACCTCTACGCCATGCGCGTGATCACGCGCTCGGTGCAGGATTGCTATGGGGTCCTTGGAATCGTGCACAACATGTGGCGACCGGTGCCGGGTCGGATCAAGGACTTTATCGCGATGCCACGACCGAATTTTTACCAGTCGCTGCACACGTCCGTGATCACCGAGGACGGAACGCCTTTCGAGCTGCAGATTCGCACCGAAGAAATGCACCGCATGGCCGAGGAGGGCATTGCGGCGCACTGGAAATATAAAGATGGTCCAGTTTCGGCGCAGGACGAGCAGCGGTTAGCCTGGCTGCGGCAGGTGGTCGAGTGGCAGCGCGATGTCTCCGATCCCAATGAATTTCTTTCCACCCTGAAAATCGATCTTTACCCGGAAGAGGTCTACACGTTTACTCCGAAAGGGAAGGTGGTTGTTTTGCCGCGCGATTCGACCCCGATTGATTTTGCTTATTCGGTGCATACGGAGGTCGGCCACAGTTGTGTGGGCGCCAAGGTCAATGGGCGGATGGTCCCGCTACGCCATAAATTACATAGCGGCGATATTGTCGAGATTCTTACTCAGCCGGGCCACAAACCGAGCCGCGATTGGCTGGCCGCGGTCAAATCGTCTCGAGCGCGCAACAAAATCAAGCACTGGCTGAACCTTCATCAGCGCGAGCGCGCCATTGAAATTGGCCGCAAGCTGATTGAGAAAGAAGCGCGCAAATACCGCATCGCACTGAAAGAGATTAAAGAAGACGCTCTGCAGAAGATTGCCTCGGATTACGGTCTCGGCCAGCCGGATGATCTGATGGCTGGCATTGGCTATGGCAAATACTCCGCCAGGCAAGTGCTTGCGAAGTTAGTACCTACGACCGGCGAACCCCAGACGACGGTAGAGTCTTTCGGCGGAATCGCCAGCGCGGTGCGGCGCGTGTTTGGAGCCGATCATTCCAATAACGCGATTCGCGTAAAGGGTCACGGCGATTTGCTCGTCTATCGCGCACGCTGCTGCAACCCGATTCGCGGTGAGTCGGTCGTCGGTTATGTGACTCGCGGCAAGGGAGTGGCGGTTCACGCGATCGACTGTCCCAATGTCGTGAATCTAATGTACGAACCAGAGAGGAAAATCGAGGTGGAGTGGGCGCGCGACGATGCCACGCCCAGTTCCTATCCGGTAAAAATCACGGTTTTTTGCGACGATCGTTTTGGCATGTTGAAACAGATCACGTCGGTTATCAGCGACAGCAAAACGAACATCCGTAACGTTGAAGCGCGCACTTATAACGGACAAGGAAATATCGATGTGATTATGGATATTGCCGATCTCAAGCATCTTGAGAACATCATTAGTGGAGTGCGTAAGATTCCTGGCGTGCACGATGTGCACCGGCTGCAGAAGATATAGCGGTTCGTCCTTCGTCGTTGATCGTTGGCAAGAGCCCTTGGATTTTCGGATCCGTGTTGATCCGTGGCGAAATTTGTTTTGGAGGCTTCATGCGTGACGTAATCTCAACCAAAGATGCTCCGCAGGCGATCGGGCCGTATTCGCAGGCGATTCGCGCCAACGGCTTCGTGTTCGTGTCCGGGCAAGTTGCAATTGATCCGGTAACTCAACAAGTAATCAATGGTGACGTCGCCGGCCAGACCGATCGTGTGCTCAAGAATCTGACGGCCATCCTAAGAGCTGCGGGAACAGGGCTGGAAAAAGTTGTCCGATGCACTGTGTTCCTCAAAAACATGGGCGATTTTACGGCAATGAACGAGGTGTACGGAAAGTACTTCACGTCGGCGCCGCCCGCCAGATCGACCGTCGAGGTTGCCCGTCTTCCCAAAGACGTACTGGTCGAAATTGATGTGATCGCGTTGGCGTGAGCTGGTCCTTCCTGACCGGCAATTCTCGTTTAGAATGCAGAGTTCGCTTGAAACAGAAATTCAAAGGAGAAGATTCATGCACCGAAGCGTTTTTCTTGTCTTACTGCTAGCATGCACTACATTTTTCGCGCTTGCTCAAACCAAGCCAGACAATTCCTCGCCCACAAAAGTGACGGGGAAAGCCAAGACCATGCTGGGCGGCCTGGAATACTGGGACATTAAAGAAGGCACCGGCCCCGCCGCGAAGCTAGGCCAGAGAGTGACCGTTCAATACACCGGGTGGCTGACCAACGGGAAGAAGTTCGACAGTTCGTGGGACCGCGGCGGTCAACCCTTCACGGTGCAACCTCTGGGAGACGCGCAGGTGATTAAAGGATGGAACGAGGGTCTGGTGGGAATGAAGGTCGGTGGAAAGCGGCAACTGCGGATTCCACCCGAGCTAGCTTACGGAGATCGCGGCGCAGGCAATGTAATTCCACCCAATGCCACGTTGATCTTCGACATCGACGTCGTGAGTATTCAGTAGCTCGCTTGTGGAGGACGGGCGTTCCTCGCCCGTCCATAGCAAGATTCAGAGAGTTAGGCTTTGACCACTTTGCCGCTGCGCAGGCAGGCGGTGCAGACGCGCATGCGCTTGGTCGCGCCCTTCACCCGAGCATGGACCGGCCGAAGATTCACGTTCCAACGCCGCCGGGAAACGTTGTGGGCGTGGCTGATGATATTTCCAAATTGCGGCTTCTTGCCGCAGATCTCACAAACTTGTGCCATGGACTACTCCAGAGAAGTTAAGGACTTAAGCCGTAAATATTGATTTTATCGGAATTCGGCCAGTTTCGACAACTGCGGCATTTCAGTTTTAAGGCCCGGAGCTCTTGGCGCGCTCTGCGGTAAGATCTCCGGCGCCAATCAACGTGCGATACTGAATTCATGGCACTCGCCGATCCCAAGTCCGTCAAAGTCAACATGACTACTGGCACGGGAGTCGATATTGACTGGAAGGACGGTCACGCTTCCCAGTATTCGTTTGCCTTTCTCCGTGATGCTTGCCCTTGCGCGTTGTGCGATGAAGAACGCGGCAAAACCGGTCGAAAGCCGGGCGAGCCGGCCAAGCCCGCACCAGGAGCGCTGCCCATGTTCAAGGCCGCGGCTAAGCCGACTTCGGCTGAACCAGTCGGCAAATACGCCATCAAGTTTCATTGGAATGATGGGCACGAGCTGGGGCTCTATTCCTGGCAATTTTTGCGGGACTGGTGTCCGTGCGAAGAATGCAAGATGGCACGGGTATAAAGGCAAAGGCTCCGATCTCTCGGAGCCGGTTCTTTGGGTTCACAGCATCCTGCGACAAAGTCAGTATGGGTCGCTGCATTGCGCAGTTAAGTTAGTCTTGGAGGCGGATATTTCGCCGGGGGAACAGGTCACATAGTCAAGGCTGCAAAGTTCGCTTCTGGCCTGGGTTGCTTGGTCTCAGTTCTAGCGCCGCTGGTGGCGGTCCTGCTTTACCCGAGGGCTAATTGGTTATTCGCGCTCATGCTGCTCGGTATAGCGGTTTTAGCTTTGAATAGACGATTCGCGAGGGACCCCACACCTCAGGCCCTGGCCGATGCGATCGATAGGCTCTTGACAGGAAGCTATAGCGGATGGGACGTCGACAATTTCGAGTCGCAGAGAATTCGAGATCCTCAGCTGAGAGAATTTTTCCGCAAAAGTATGGAGGTCGATCGTGCACCCGAAACGTGGGTGCGGTTAGACGAGGATCGGAAGGATCGTCTCCGGGAGATCGTTCGAGACCTAAGATCCCTAGGCGAAGCACGCGAAGCGAGACCGCACCAGCGTTGATCGCTGGATCCTACCGGCCAGTCTCGGAGATGCCTTCTAGTAAAATAAGTTTAGGCTCCCTTGTCTTTTCTCTCCCAACTCAATCCGCAACAGCGGGAAGCGGTAGAAACCGCAAACGGCCCAGTTTTAATTCTGGCGGGGGCGGGCAGCGGCAAGACCCGCGTCATCACCTACCGGATCGCTCATTTAATCGAGCATCTTGGCGTCATGCCGGAAGCCATCCTGGCCATGACTTTCACCAACAAAGCTGCGGCCGAGATGGTCGAGCGCGTGGATAAGCTGGTCGGAGGCTTGTCCATTGCCAAGCCTGTTATCTCGACTTTTCATTCTTTCTGCGTGCGGATGCTGAGGCGCGACATCGAGGCCTTGCGCATTCCGTCATCGAAGCCGGGAGCGCCTTCAACTGGGCTGACGAAGCAATTTGTCATTTACGACGAAGCCGATCAGCAGCAACTGGTGAAATCGATCATGCGTCGGCTGGGGATCGATGACAAGCAAGTTACGCCGCGTTCCGTGCTGGCGCACATTTCCTGGGCCAAGAACCACATGCTCGATCCGCAGGAAGTCTACCTGAATTCGTCTGACCCTAAAACAGAGCGGGTGGCGCAGATTTACGCGGAGTACAAAAAAGAGTTAGTCAAAGCCAACGCGCTCGATTTTGACGATCTTCTACTCGAAGCGGTGCGGCTCCTGAAAGCCGTGCCCGAGGTTCGCGAATATTACAACCGGCGTTTTCAATACATTCTGGTGGATGAGTACCAGGACACGAATCGTCCGCAGTATGAACTCATGCGCCTGCTGGCCGGAACGCGCCACAATGTTTGCGCTGTGGGAGATGAAGATCAATCGATCTATTCATGGCGCGGAGCCGACATCCGCAACATTCTGGAATTTGAAAGTGATTTTCCCGAGGCCAAGATTGTTCGCCTGGAACAGAACTATCGTTCCACCCAGAACATTTTGCAGGGAGCATCGGCCGTTGTCTCGAATAACCGCAAACGCAAAGGCAAGAATCTCTGGACTGCGCGGCAGGGTGGCTCGAAGATTGGCTACTACGAAGCGCCGGACGGTGAGAACGAGGCGCTCTTTGCGGCCGATTATGTTGCTCGCTACTTGCGAGAAGCGGCGGACGAGGGCGAGACGCGCCGGGCGGCAGTGCTCTATCGCACGAATTCCCAATCGCGATTGTTTGAAGAAGCGATGCGGCGCTACGGCCTGAAATACAACGTGGTCGGCGGATTCTCGTTCTATGAGCGCGCGGAAATCAAAGACATGATTTCCTACCTCAAGGTCATTCACAACGTGGATGATTCGATTTCTTTGTTACGCGTGATCAACACGCCGGTGCGCGGGATCGGTAAGACGACGATTGAAACCTTGGAGCAAGTGGCATTGGAAGCTGGCGTCTCGCTTTGGGGAGCTGTTGGTCAAACGATCAAACGGCAGCTGTTGCCGCAGCGCGCCTTGAGCGCATTGAGGGCTTTTCGCGATTTGATCGAAGATGCACGAGCGATGCTAGCGGGAACTTATGTTGAAAGGCTGGAGGAGACGGCAGAAGCTGCGGAGCTTCGCTCCCCCGGACAGCCGAGGGCGGCTGTCCCCACGTCGACCGAGTCGCCGCAGCCTGATACGGAGGTTGAGTTCAACCCAGCGGAAGAAGGGGAGAACATCTCCTTTGATTTTGGCGTTTTCACTCCTGATCCGGTGACGAATCATAACGGAGCTGACGACGCGACCGAGGGCTCCGACGCCACGGAAGACGGTGCCTTCCGCACTCCTGGTGGCCCCGCGAATACCGCGGAAATCCTGAAATTTCTCATCGATCGCACTGGCTACATCAAACAGCTTGAAGCGGAAGACACGCCGGAAGCTTATTCGCGAATCGAGAATTTACGCGAACTGGTGAATGCAGCCCTGGATTCAAAAGACCGTGGGGAGACTCTCGATCAGTTTCTCGACCACGCCGCTTTGGTCAGCGATGTCGACGCTTATGATGAGCGCGCGCAGGTTACGCTGATGACCCTCCATGCGGCCAAGGGTTTGGAGTTTTCCCTGGTCTTTCTGTGCGGGCTGGAAGAAGGTTTGTTTCCGCACTCGCGGACGTTCCTGCAACCGGACGACATCGAAGAAGAGCGGCGTCTGTGCTATGTCGGCATGACGCGGGCGATGGACACGCTGATCCTGACCCGCGCAGTTTACCGGCGGCGGTACGGCACGGATTTGCCGGAAGCGAGCATACCATCGCGATTTCTGGAGGAAGTGCCAGGAGAGTTAATCGAAGAGCTGGGAACGGCTCGCCGTGCTCACGCTTCTGCGCGGGGAGGCGCGTCCGCTCCGCAGGCGCAAGTTCACTACGCCTACGAAGATGAAGATCAGAGCGCCAACTGGGTCGATCGACGTCGACCGCGCCAGCCAAAGCCCGTTTATGCTGGCCCAAAATATAATTCGATTGACAATATTGCTGAGTTCTTTGCCTCGAGGGGCAAGAAGTTTACCGTCCCCAAAGTTCCGGTCGAAACGCCAAAAGGGAAGAAGGGATTTCGCCCTGGGCAGAAGGTGCGGCATCCGAAATATGGCGAAGGGATGGTTTATCAGCGAGAAGGAGAAGGCGACGAAGCCAAGATTACGGTACAATTCCCCAGGTTCGGCTTGAAGAAGTTGGTAGAGAAGTACGCCCAGTTGGAGCCGGTGTGAAGGGGTTGGCAATTTGTAATTTGAAATTGGTAATTCTTGCCAAATTTCAAATTACCAATTACCAAATTTACAAATCTTAGGATTCATACATGGCAAACACGAAAAGTCTGAGCAAAGATGAACGCAAAAAAGCCCGGCGCACGGCGCGCAAGAAGCGCAAGACAGAAAAGCCGCTGAAGCCGAGGGAATACGCCCGTGGTTCGCAGAAGCGCAAAGTAAAGAAGCTGGTGCGCGGCCAGGCGAAACGCTAACAGGGGCAATTAGCATTAGCCATTGGCACTTAGTCCTTCAGTCTGGCCGAGGGACCAAGATTGTTTAGCTAATGGCTAAGAGCTAGTAGCTAAGAGCCGAATTTCCAGAGGTCCATTGCCAGAATCAGCCACGAAGCCTCCCAACTCGGTTCGCACATCGGAGAATCAGCTTTTTTGCTGCAAGTCGATCGATAAGCTGATCTCCGAATCCGAGGCTCCGGGACAGCGTTTGGAGAAAACGTTGGGGCCATGGTCGCTGACGGCCTTGGGCATCGGCGCCGTGATCGGTTCGGGAATATTCGTGCTGACTGGCACGGCAGCGGCGGGAGAATATTTTCAAGCGCCGTCCATCCTGCATGCGCAGGTACTCGATCTGCTGGTGAACCTGCTGCGTGGTGGGGGCATGGCCAGCGTGCTCATGCACGGTCGACCCCCTGCCGGTCCGTCGATTGCCATCTCGTTTTTCCTGGTGGCGCTGGCCTGCAGTTTTGCGGGCCTCTGTTATGCAGAGCTGGCCTCGATGATTCCGATCGCGGGCAGTGCTTATACATACTCCTATGCCACGCTGGGCGAAATTTTTGCCTGGATCATCGGCTGGGACTTGATTCTCGAGTATGTTGTCAGCAATGTCGTCGTGGCCATCGGCTTCGGTGCCTATAGCAAAGCCCAACTCGCGTCTTTCGGCATTAATCTCTCCGATAAATGGTCGACACCGGTCTGGGAATCAGGGCACTGGACCGGCGCATACTTTAATTTCCCCGCTTTTCTGATTATTTTCGTCCTGACGATTCTGTTGGTGCGCGGGATTCGGGAATCGGCGGAAGCGAACAACGTCATGGTCGCAATCAAGATCGGCGCCATCCTCGTTTTCTTAGTGGTTGGCGGTGCGTTGGTCAATCCCGGAAACTGGAAGCCCTTTGCCCCCTCGGGATTCAGTGGCATTGTGACCGGCGGAGCAATTGTTTTTTTTACCTATATCGGATTCGACTCGGTTTCAACCGCGGCAGAAGAGTCGCGCAATCCACAACGCGACTTGCCTTTTGGCATTATCGCGTCGCTGATCGTCTGTACTTTGCTATACGTGGGCGTTTCAATCGTGCTACTCGGCATGATGAAGTACACGACCTTCGTTTCCGGCGATGCCGCCGAGGCTCCGGTCGCTTATGCCTTGCAGCATCTTGGCGCGAGCCGTTGGTCGCAATCGGTCATCGTGATTGGCGCGCTGATGGGCATGATTTCGTCATTGCTTGTCTTTCAATACGGCCAGGCCCGAATCTGGTATGCCATGTCTCGGGATGGTCTGTTTCCGAAACTGTTTTCCGCGGTTCACCCTAAATTCAAAACGCCGCATTGGTCGACGTGGATCGCTGGTTTTGCCGTGGGCATACCCGCCGGAATCTTCGCCATTAGCGATGCCGCGGATCTCTCGAATATCGGTACCTTGTTTGCCTTTGCTCTGGTCTCGCTGGGCGTGATCATCCTGCGGCGCACGCAGCCCGAGCGCAAACGGGTTTTCCGCGTCCCCTTGGTGCCGTGGTTCCCGCTGATTTCGATCGTTCTGTGCGGTGGGCTGATGATGGGGCTGACTGTCATCACCTGGATTCGCTTTGTCGTGTGGCTCGTCCTCGGACTCATGATCTATACGTTGTACAGCCGCCATCGCAGCGAGTTCGCGAGGAAATAAGCTCCCGCCCGTCAGCAGCATCCTCTGAGTCTCTGACAAACGTCAGCGCCAAAACTTTACAATGTTAAGAGCATGGCATTAACTTCCGAACTTCGTCCCTCAAGCTTCATCAGCCAGCTTCCCAAGGCTGAGTTGCATCTGCATCTCGAAGGTTCCATCGATCCTGCGACGTTGCTGGAACTCCGCCGGGAGCACGGGAAGGAGAGCACGCTGGCTGATGTCGAGCGGCTTTATCAGTATGCGGACTTTCGCGGATTCCTGATGGCGTTCAAAGAGGTCACGGAGGATTTGCAATCACCCTCCGACTACGAACTCATCACCTATCGGCTGATGGAGAAACTCAAAGCCGAGAACATTGTTCATGCCGAAGTCTATGTGTCGGTTGGCGTCTGCTTATGGCGCAAGCAGGATTTCGACGAGATCTTTGAAGGACTGGAACGTGGAAGGCTGCGTGGTGAGAGCGACTTTGGCATTTCGCTTTTGTGGATTTTTGATGCTGTGCGTCAGTTCGGTCCGGAAAAAGCGCGGCAAGTCGCGGAACTGGCAGTGCGTCATAAACGTCCGAGCATGGTTGGTTTTGGAATTGGCGGAGATGAGCGGCAAGCCGCACCCGAGTTGTTTCGCGATGTTTATGTCTACGCGGCGGAAAACGGTCTTCGGATCACGGCTCACGCAGGTGAAAGCGCCGGGCCGGAATCGATCTGGGGCGCGCTTAATCTGCGCGCCGAACGTATCGGCCATGGGCTCACCGCATGGCAGGATCCAGAGTTGGTGGAGGAGCTTTCCAAACGCCAAGTTCCAATTGAAATTTGCCTGAGCAGCAATCTGCGGACAGGATGCTGCCAGTCTCTAGCAGACCATCCGGTAAGGAATTATTTCGATCATGGGCTGATGATCACGCTCAACACCGATGATCCGGCGATGTTTGGTACGTCGCTGAATCGCGAATTTCAGCTTGCACAGGATGCCTTCGGATTCACGGATGAGCATTTGCGAGAGCTGGCGCGGAATTCGTTTGAGGCTTCGTTTTTGCCGGCAGAGAAGAAGCTGCAATTCTTGAACTTGTTCGACGCGGCTGTGGCGAAGTAGATCAACGAGCGGGACGACCGTTTTCCCTCGATTCTTGCTGATTAATCCCGCAATTTCGCCAATTGCTGCAACTCGTAGGAGTTTCACCTTCCGATGTGGTCTAATGAAAATAATCAGATGCCCTCTTCAGCTACAGCCCTGCGTCGACGCGTAAAGGCGCTGCATCGCAATTTGCGGGGCGCCAAAATGATCGTTCGGGCGTTAGCCTCGACCGATCACCCTTTGCTTGCCCACATCATCCCCATTCGCCGCTGTAATCTCGCCTGCGAGTATTGCAACGAGTTCGATGATTTTTCCAAACCCGTCCCAACGGAAACAATGTTTCGCCGTGTCGACAAGTTGGGGGAATTGGACACTGCTGTAATCACAATCAGCGGTGGAGAGCCCTTGCTGCACCCGGAGCTCGATGAGATCATCCGGCGCATCCGCAAAAATGGCATGATCGCTGGGCTGATCACGAATGGGTATTTGCTGGTTCCGGATCGCATTCAGCGGCTGAATCGCGCTGGTCTTGAGTGGCTGCAAATTTCGATCGATAACGTTACTCCCGACGACGTCTCGAAAAAAAGTCTCAAAGTTTTGGACAAGAAGCTCGAAAATCTGGCCGAGCATGCCGATTTTCACGTGAATATCAATTCGGTGGTGGGCGGTGGCGTGAGCAATCCGCAAGATGCTCTGGTGATTGGGAAACGCGCTCTGGAGCTTGGTTTCAGTTCGACGGTGGGTATAATTCACGACGGCGACGGGCAGCTTCAGCCTTTAGGCGACGAAGAACGACGCGTCTATCACGAGATGAAAGCGCTAGAGAAAAGCAGTTTCACCCGGGTGAACGCGTTTCAGGACAACATCGCGCAAGGCAAACCGAACCAGTGGCGTTGCCGCTCAGGCTCGCGATATCTCTACATTTGTGAGGATGGGCTGGTGCACTACTGCTCGCAACAGCGCGGCTATCCTGCGATTCCGCTGGAAAAGTACACGGTGCACGATCTGCGTCGAGAATACCGGACGGAAAAATCCTGCGCGCCGCATTGCACCGTCTCCTGCGTGCACCAAGTCTCGATCTTCGATTCCTGGCGCGCTCCGCAGCATCCCGCGACGGCGTCGGCAGGTGCGTCCGGCTTAATCCAAATCCAGTAACGATTCTTTACTTCTTTTGCGCCGAAGGCGGCAAGATGCCATTTAACCGCAGATATTGGGCTTCCGCCGCATAATGGTCCGCCCAGTCGTTACTGATCGCAAACAAGGCAAAGGCGTGGGTGGCCTGCTGGCCGCCGAAAAGCTCAACCGTGTCGCCCAGTTTCGAATCGTCGTCCTTTGACAAGGCAGACGCGCAAAAATCGAAAGATGCTTTCAACGCGGCAACCAGTTTCTCTTTGTCGTCGGTTTCGTTCAGCTTGGCGCTCTTCGGCGCTTCGGAGTTACTGACCCTAGCGCAAAGAAAATTGTTCGATTCGGCAACGTGCATGATCAGATGGGCAAACGTCATCTGATCCGCAGTCGGTTTGAAGCTGTACTTATCCGCGGGCATCAGTTCCGCCGCGGCGATCATGTTCTTCTGGCGCCGTGGAAGGATCTGCCGAATCACGTCGGACACCGGGTTCTTGCTTTGTCCCAGCGCGGCTGCGCTGGAAAGTAAGAGGGCGAGGACAACGAGAACTCGTTTCATGGCGCTCCTCCAAATTCTATTCAAATGATGTTTTAAGCATACTCTGGGGCGAAATCGCATGCCAGCCGCTGAGAGAGGCGAATCGAGGGCAAACCGCGCGTTGCGGTTTGATCAAATTCACGGCTTGCGAAAAAATCTGACTTTACGCTCTCACTTCGATTTGTTCCTTGGCGCGCCGTTCGGGATAAAGCGGGAACACCTCGGCCAATTCTAGTACCTGATTCCGCACTTTGCTCAGGACGGCAGCATCTGTGCGATGGTGCAGGACTTGAGAGATCCAGCTTCCGATCTGGCGCATTTCGGCTTCCTTCATCCCGCGCGTGGTTAGCGCCGGCGTGCCGATACGGATACCGCTCGGTTTTAGCGGAGGATTTGTGTCAAAGGGGATTGCGTTTTTGTTTACCGTGATGTTGGCTTCGCCCAGGGCCTTCTCGGCTTCGCTGCCGAGCATGCCTTTCGAGAAAACATCGACGAGCATCAGGTGAGTGTCCGTTCCGCCGGAGATGATACGGAAACCTTCCGCCTTGAGCGTTTCGGCCAGCACTTTGGCGTTGGCGACGACCTGGCGGGCATAATCGCGGAAACTTGGCTGCATAGCTTCGTGGAAGCAAACTGCTTTTGCCGCGATGATGTGGACCAGCGGCCCTCCCTGCACTCCGGGGAAGACAACTTTATCGATCGCAGCCGCGTGCTCCTGCTTCGACAAAATCATTCCCGCTCTCGGTCCGCGCAGCGTCTTATGCGTGGTTGTTGTCACGATTTGTGCGTGCGGGACCGGCGAAGGATGCGCGCCGCCCGCTACTAATCCCGCAAAATGCGCCATGTCGACCAGGAAGAGCGAGCCGACCTTGTCGGCGATTTGCCGCATGCGCGCGAAATCAATGATTCTGGGATAAGCGCTGCCGCCGCCGATAATCAGTTTCGGTCGCTCTTTTTCCGCTAGCTTTTCGAGATCGTCGTAATCAATTGTTTCTGTTTCCTTGGTGACGCCATAGGGAACGATGCGATACGTCTTGCCTGAAAAATTGAGATGGTGGCCGTGTGTCAGGTGGCCGCCGTGCGCCAGATTCAGGCCGAGAACCGTGTCGCCGGGCTGAATCACTGACATATACGCCGCCATGTTGGCTTGCGATCCTGAGTGCGGCTGCACGTTGGCGTGTTCGGCGCCGAACAACTGCTTTGCGCGATCGCGCGCCAGGTTCTCTACAACGTCGGTAAACTCGCATCCGCCGTAGTAACGTTTCCCCGGATAGCCTTCGGCGTACTTATTGGTGAACACCGATCCCATGGCTTCGAGCACCGCTTCGCTGACAAAATTCTCCGACGCAATCAGCTCCAGACCCGCATGTTGCCGCTGCTCTTCATTGTCAATCGCAGTTGCAATCTCGGGGTCGACTTCAGATAACGGACGCGACATTCCATTCTCATTTTTCATCTCGCTTCTCCAGAACTGCTTTGAGCTGATTGCAGCCGTTCGTACACTTCGGGATCGTGAAGTTCCATATACCGGTCGGGCTTCGCCAGCGGTGTGAAGCCGAATTGCTGATAGAGACCGTGCGCATCGCGGGTCAGCAAAGTCCAGCGACGCAGGCCCTGCAACCGCGGATGGCGGCGAATGCACTCCATCATCCATTTGCCGAGGCCGCAGCCGCGATATGTCTCAAGCACGAAAACGTCGCCGAGATAGGCGTAGGTTGCGAAATCGGAGACGATGCGCGCGAAAGCCACTTGCTGACCATTTATGTAGACGCCGAAGCACAGCGAATTCTCGATCGACCGCGCCACCGTTTCGCGCGGAATTCCTTTGGCCCAGTAGCTTGCGGTGAGAAATCCGTGAATGGCGTCGAGGTCGAGGCGGGCGGGGTCGGTGCTGAGGAGGAATTCGCTCCTGCGGGCTTCGAAAGGCCCAGAAGTTTGGATGGAAGAATTCATCGATGCAGCCGCTCGCTTTTTATTCTAAACAAGCACTTAGCATTTGGCACTTTGCATTTGGCCATTAGAGCGTAGTTAGTATTTCCGGTACCAGGCACGCAGGAGGGCGGTGAAAACAACTCATAGGCCAAATGCGAGATGCCAATTAAAGTGCTGAATGCTGAGTGCTGATGACTAACTTTCAAACGCCGTTCGCAGGAACGACGCGATTTGCCAGCCGTCCATATATTTAAATGGGGTTTCGCCGGTGGTGTAATGGCCGCAGGGCAACACCACGACTTTGTGGTCGAGACCGTGCGCTGCGAATTCTTTGACAACTTCGCGCGAGAATTCCGGCAGGAAGGTCAGATCGTATCCCGCATAAATCACCAGCGATTTCTTCGGCCAGCGCGCGAACTGCGGGAAATAGGACATCGGACTGACGGCACTCCATAGGCCGCGCAGGCGCTCAAGATCAATTTGAGTTTCCAAGCCACGGCGGATGTGGCGCGTCGATTGGCCGTGCCAGACGACGTCGGCGAAATAAGTCGATGCATGATTGAACGCCGCCACGCGGATGCGCGGTTCATGCGCGGCGGCTAAAAATGCGTAGCAGGAACCGAGGCTGGTGCCGACGATCCCGAGCCGGTTGTAGCCTTGCGATTCCAGCCAATCGAGGCAACAGCGCACGTCGATGACGCCCTGGCGGCAAGCATCGAGTGTGCGTCCGATGTTGGCAGAAACCGCGTAGTCGGCGCGCTGGATTTCCGCCGGCATGCGAGCGTCGTGATAGGGCATGCTCAAACGCAAAACCGAGATGCCCAAAAGGTTCAGCACGCGGCAAAGGCTGCCGTAGGCGATCGCATCAGAGTTCCAGTGAGGCAAGAGCACAACGGCGCGCTTGCCGCGGGCGCGAAACCAACGCGCATTCACCCGGTTATTTTCCGGGAAGGGCGTTTGTACGGGAGAAGTGAAACGCAGAAAATCGGCGGTCGTGCCACGGACTTTTTCTTCCAGCTTGGGATCGGGCACGGCGCGCGTGCTGAAAACTTTGACCTCATCGTGCTCAATGCGAAAATCGGCGGGACGCCGATAAGAAAAAAATTCGTCGCTTGCAGCCAGAATCCGCCGATTAAACTGGGCGAAGAAATGTTCGCCGTCGCTCGGAACATGTCCGGCGGCATAACCATTGCGGCAAGGCCAATCGCGGGTCCACTCGACGCCCCAGTCCAGCGGGCGCACCACACGGTTGTTATCTACGGAGGTGAGCCGGGTTTCCCAGTCGTACATCCAGCGTGCGTAGCGAGAGGCCATCTGATTAACGATATCGCACCTGCCCGCCGCCCGGATAGCTAGCGGCTACCGAACGGCAGGCATTCGCATTGAGCACGGGGTAACGTCCGTCGAGTGGTTACTTCAGGAGCGGCGCTTGAGCGAAATTCTCACAGCATTTTACAAACGCCTGACAAATGTTCTGCCGACGTGACATACGATCCTAGGCAGTTGCACCGTCTCATGGAGTCGCCAACTGCCGCCGTCTCAAATCGCAGCCGTATGCTGCAAATCGCCGGAGAAATGGACGCACTCTTTCAGCGGCAAATCGAGTTGATGAAGTCGGAGACGTTCACTGGCCTGACCCCGGCCGAGCGGCAGGAATACGAGCGGATTGTGGAGGAGTTGAGCGGACTGTTTCGCGAGTTAGCGCGGTTGAAACGGGTGGGCTCGGACGCGGGCAATGGAAATGGACGGCGCTAGGGCCGTTTGGCCCATGCCTAAGCGCAGACCGCTGGTGTAGAATTCCGCCCGAACAGAAAGGCGGAACGAGTCGACTCTTGCGTGTAACTACATTTGGAGCTACATTATCTTAAGGCAGGGTGCCGCCGTGAAGTTCGAATGGAACCCGGTCAAGAACCGGGTCAATATTCGCAAGCACGGCCTTGACTTCGCCGATGCGGAGGAAATGTTCGGTGGCTTGCTGGTGGTAGATCCTGACACAAAAGAAGATTATGGCGAGAGTCGCTGGATTGGAATCGGCACGATTCGTGGCCGTACAGTACATGTGGTCTTTACGCAATCCGACCAGTACACCATTAGGATCATCTCGCTGAGAAAGGCAACGGCTCGTGAACGCAAAGAATACGAAAAGGCGATCAAGGACAGACTGGAAGCGTATTGACGCGATGAAAGACTCGGAAATTGATCTTTCCGACGCGCCCGAAGTCGGCCCGGATTTCTTCGCACGGGCGATACTCTGGCCGGGGCCGAAGAAGCAGATTACCTTGCGCCTCGACCCGGACGTGCTGGCCTTTTTTCGCAAGCATGGCAGGGGATATCAAACCACGATCAATGCTGTTCTGCGCAAATATGTCGAGACCCGAAAGGGTCGCGCAGGCTAGGGTACTGGTTTTCTCGGCACTCTTTTCGAAATCCCGCACAAGATTTCGTAGAGGACGGTATTTGCCAGCGCTGCGTGCTCGCTCGCGTCTACGCTGAGGCCGTCGCAAGTGCCGAGCAAAATCACTTCGTCACCAACCGTGACTCCGGGCAGTCCGGTCACGTCCACTAAAGACAAGTCCATCGAGATGCGCCCTACGATCGGGGCGTAGTGCTCGCGCACGATGACTCGGCCGCGCGATGAGAGAGCGCGATTGAAGCCGTCGGCGTAACCCACCGGAAGAACGGCGATCCGAGCCGGAGCCTTGGTCACATAAATTCCGCCATAGCCGAGAGCCTGATTTGCCGGAACGTCGCGCAGCGAGAGCACGCGCGTCTTCCAGGTCAAAACCGGTTTCACACTGAGCCGCAGGCCGGTGCCGCTGACTTCGCGTCCGGCACGCTCAAAGGGCAAATAGTAGCCGTAGAGCGCGGCTCCGGGGCGGACCATGGTGTTCCAGGAATCGCGGCGAGAAATCACCGCGCCAGTATTCGCCACGTGCACCAGCGGCGGATCGATGCCTTCGTTGCGCAATTGCCGACGAACTTTATCGAACATCGCCAACTGCTCCGGAACCGACGGCGCATCGAGAACCTCGGAAGATGCCAGGTGAGTGGAGAGCCCTTCGACCACAAGATGCGGCGCGGCGCGGAGCGCGGAAGAAATTCTCGAGATGTCGGCGGGATTGATGCCCAGCCGCCCCATGCCGGTGTCGACTTTCAGATGAATGGGATGAGTGACGGCAAGTTGTGAGGCCGCGGTTTCGAGCAGTTCGATCTGCATTGGCTCCCAGACCGTGGGAGTCAACTTCAGGCGAACGATCTCTTCTTCTTCGCCGCGCCAGAAGCCGGTAAGCAGCAGAATGCGTCCGCGAATGCCGGCTTCGCACAGGGGAATGGCTTCATCGAGCGAGGTGACGCCGAACCAAGTGGCGCCTTCGGCTTCAAGCGCGCGTGAGCATTCGACTGCGCCGTGGCCATAGGCGTCAGCTTTGACGACGGCGCAGATAGTCACGCCATTGCCGATATGCTTCTGCACGGCGCGGAAGTTTTGCCGCAACGTGCCGAGCGACACTTCCGCCCACGTGGGACGCGTCGCCACGCGTTTTGCCAGTTCGATAGTTGCCACTCGGGTTGATTATAGCGGGGAGAGATGGAGGGATCAGGTTACGACTGTGCTACGGGGCGAGCGCTTGCCATGTGGATGAACAGCAGGTCTCTCTGCTGCGCTCGAGATGACAGGTCAGGGTGGAGTCCCGGGAAATAAAAAGCCGCGATTTACGCGGCTTTGTGGAACATTTTGTCAGACTGCAGTGTCGCTACTGTTTCGGTGGTGCGCTCGGCTTGCTAGCCGACGGAGCCGAAGGCTTGGCGCCAGTACTCGAACCCGACTTCGGAGGGGTTGTCGGTCGTGCCGGAGCGGGCACGCCCGACTGGATGTTGTAGGCGTCGACGATAGGCTTGGTGATATCGACAGACGGTCCCGCCCAGAGCACCGGTCCCTGCGGCCAGGGGTTCGAAGTGTCCATGATCAGGCCGAATCCCTTGTCGCCAGCGTATTTCACGATGATGGGGGCCATCTTTTGCAGGATGCGCTGCGCGATCTCGTTCTGCTGATTTTGCGCGTCGTCGCGAGCATCCTGCACAGAGCGCTCCAACGCTTTTTGTTTTTGCTCAATCTGCTTCACCAGAGTGGCACGGGCATCTTCGGTGAGCTTGTCGTTGTTGAGCTGTTTCTTCAAGCTCTCGACTTCGTCATTCATGCTCTTCAGCTCAGTCTGCTTGGGCTCGAGCTTCTTGCTGAGGGCGTCGAAGTCGCGCTGGCCCTCGTTGCTGGCGAAGATGGCCTGCTCGATATTGATGGTGCCGACGCGAACTCCGCCTGTGGGTACAGGGTCGGCAGTGTTGGCAGCAGCTGAATTGGCGGCGCTGGGAGCTGCGGGTAAAGGTGCGTTCGTGCTGCCGGTTTGCGCCGACGCCGTAACAGGAAGAGCCAATGCGATGGCCAGAAACCACGGGGAAAACTTGATTGTCATGAGGTTAGTCTTGTACTCCTTAAGACCCTTTTCTGAGAATTTTCAGATCTTCTTACCGCACAGCGGCGCTGCTAGGCAAATTTCACAACAGGAAGGCAGGCTACAAGCCCATCATCTTACACCGAAAGCTGCCAGCAAGAACCCCACTCGCAACTGTGAATTGTCCGCGTGCCGATAAGTCATTATAGGAATCCTCTTTCCCAGCGTCAACGCGAGGTTGCCAACTTACAACTAGAAGGTTGTGGCCACGGTAAAGCGGAAAGTCTTGCGCGGTTCGCGCAGCTGATATGGCGGCCCGTAGGCGTTTTTGGCTACCTGGAAGGTGTAATCACCGGCTGCGCCCGCCGGGAACATGCTGCGGGTAATGGGAATAGGCGAGTTGACGATCTCGTCGAGACGCAGCGGGTTGTAGGCGTAATAAATGCGGAAAGGGGCGTTGATCACAGGCAGAAACACTTGCAGTTCCAGGCCGGTGGACATGCGCGGAACCCAATTCGTGCTGCCGAGCGGTTTCAAGAATTGGGAAAAAGTCTGCGTCGTACCGCCCTGACAGGCGAAGCCGATGCCCAGCGATGGGCAACCGAAGATTGTGCTGTCAAGCAAGTTGAGTTGGGTGCTGGTGATCTTCAGTTGTGAATCGCGCAGAATGGGTTCGACGCCGGTATCGATGAACGGGGCGAGACTTACGGGACCGGCGATGGTATAGCGATATTCGAGGTTGCTCACGATGCTCAAGTCGCCGCCCGGAAACACGATCTGGTTTACCGGGATTGGAATTGTGTAGTTTCCTTGCAGCGGATTGGCCGGATTCTTGGGGACAATCGTTCCATCCGGATTGCGCAATGGAGTGTTGGTAGTCGTGGGCAAGAAGGCGACCGGCGATATGGTGCGGATATCGAAACCTCGCAGATCGTTCTCGCCGCCATCGTATAAGCGTTGAAATGGCGGGGGAACCAGGCCACCGTAGCCGGTCAAGAACGATCCGGTGATGCGGTATCCGATGGTGTTGCGTCGCTTCTGCACAGGAATGAAATGTTTGTATTCTGCGACTGGACGAACGGTCCGTACGGTGCCGCCGAGGCCGGCCACTTCTAATCCGGCGTAAACGCTGGTACCGCTGTGAGGAAACAGAGCGCGGTCGAGCGTGCTCTTGCTGTAACTGGGAGTGATTTTGCTGGTGATGATGCCGTTTAAGGCGTTGGGGCCGCTGATTCCGCTGAACGCCAGGAAATTGAACAGAGTTTGGGAGGCAGTGGTGAGAGCTACGATTGAGGAATCGTCCAACTGATACGACAATCCAAAATGCCGGAATGACCGCCGGGGAGTGTACGCTGTGCTGATGGTAAAGCCTTTGCTGGATTGCGTGTAATTCTGCAGATTCTCTTGCAAAGCTGACGGAAGATTTACTTCCTGTCCGGTATACAGCGCGGCTTGACGCGCCTGATCGAAGTTAAATTTTGTGAAATAAACTGAGAAGCCCAACGACATGGGCCGGTCCATGAAATAAGGTTCGGTAAAGCCAAAGGTGATACTTCGTTCGAAGCTGCCGATATTCGCCTGAATGCTGAAAGTTTCGCCGCGGCCCAGGAAGTTGTTGGTGCTATATCCCAAGCCGATGAATGTGCCTGCGAGTCCGCTCACGCCGCCGCTCAACGAAATACTGTTCTTGCCCTTTTCCTTGACTTTGAGCAGCAGGTCCACGGTACCTTCTTTCTCGTTCAAGTGACGCTCGGTGGTACTGGGATCGTCGGGCTTGAGATTGTCGAAGAACCCTAACTGGTTCAGGCGCTGCAAACTCAATTCCCATAGCTGCTGATTGTAAATCTGGCCTTCCTCAAGCAGAATTTCACGGCGAATGACTTTGTCACGCGTGGTCGTGTTGCCCTGGAACTCGATGCGGCGCACGTAGAACTGCTTGCCCTCATCCAGATCAAGATCGATGTAGATGAGCTTCTTGTCCTCATCAAACCGCGTTTCAGGCACCGAGGTGAAGTTGATGTAACCGAGCTGGCCGTAGGCCTTGCCGAGGGCTTCAAGGCCCTTGGCGATTTTGCTGCGGTCGAAGACATCGCCATCCTTGATCGGGAACAGGCTGCGCAAGGCGGTCGTGTTTGTGACCGCTTTGTTGCCTTTAAACGTGATTTCACCCAAACGGTATTTCTCGCCTTCCTCGATGGGCATGGTGATGTCGACGGCCTTGCCGGGGCCTTTTTGGAGCAGAGGAATATGAAAGCCTTTGTGACCGGTGTCGTGGATGACAGTCTTAGGCTCGTTGACCAACGCCTTGAAGTAGCCACGGTTCTGGAATTCAGCGCGCACGCGCTCGGTATCTTCATCAAGCTTGGTGGCGTCGTAGGTCTTGGAAAATAGGTTCTCCAGGAATATCGAATGCGGAATGCCGATTGGCTTCAAGTTCTTCATGGCATTGCGCAGAATGCGGCTCTTGACGTGCTCATTGCCAGTGAACGTAATCTTGCCGACCTTTACCTTGGGACCTTCCTTGACGACGAAGGTGATGCTGACTGCGGCTGGCGGGATGGGGCGAACCTCGGTGCGCACGGTGGAAAACTGCCGGCCATGCTCAGAAAGCAGTTGCCGAATGGTAACTTCTGCTTTCTTCACTTTGGTGGGATCGTACTGGCTTTCCACTGACAAACCAACCTTGGCGTCCTTAAAGCGGTCGAGCACATCGCTCTTGGAGACCGAGTTCAACCCTTCATAGTTAATCTCACGAATGGTTGGACGTTCCTTAACATAAATGTGGATGATCCAGCCTTTGGGGCTTTCTTCGCGCTCGAAGCGAATATCTTCGAAATAGCCGGTGTTCCACAGAGAGTTAAAGTCGCGTTCTAAAGCAGCTTCGTCGTAGACGTCTCCGGGCCGGCTGAAGATGCGAGCCCGAATCGTATCTGCCGGGATGCGGCGGTTGCCGTGCACCTGGATTCCGGCAATGAGTTCCTGTTGGCCGTTAACCAAGGAGGAAAGCAAGAGGGCGACCAGGAACAGAAGCTGCAAGGGGCCGCGGAGGACGCGCCAAGCTTTGAAGAATGAACGGCATCGGCCCCTGGGGATGGGGTCGTGCGAGCCCCATCCGTGCGCGCGATTGAGCGCGGCAGGGCAATCCTGATAAGAGCGAAAAATCTCCTCTACCTCAGTCAGTGGGAGTATGGAAAACGGCAATTATACGGTAGTGCTGTGGAGACCGTCCAAGTGTCAGGCCTTTGGTCGTGATGCGAAAACAGTTTGGGAGCTCCCCACTCCGAACAAGACGGAATAAAACTCCTAAGAGTTGCCCTGCAAACTTCACATTTTTGTAAAGATCGATCCTCTTAGGGTGTTTAAATTCGTGGGAGCTGAAGTATGGATCAGAGGGTGTTGGCAAGCAAGACACAGATGCGATGAAGCGCCTCGCGCTGCTGCGATTCAACTGCCAGGAACTCGAAGCCGTGGCGCAATCCGTCGCAATAGCGAACGATGGCGCGAAGTTTCAGAGCACAACCGATGGCCGGCACTGAGATCTCCATTGAGACGACTTCGCCGATGTTGAGCTCTCCCGTAAGAGTGCCGCTGATGCCATCTTCGCCGAGTTCGCTGCAAAGTCCCCACAGCGAGATAGAACCTGTCGGCCTGAAGAGTTGAACGGAAAGGCGAAAATCGGCGGGATACCGGGGAAAGCGTCGCACTGCCTTAGCCGAAGCGGCGATGTTGGATTTCGAGTCGTTCATTTCATTCGCTTTAACCGCCGGTTCGCGGGTTGCAAATTGTGATAAGGATCAACACACAGTATCAGGGCTAAGGGAAAAAGATGCCAGTTCCGCAAGTCACATCCAAAGATGTGTGGGAGAATTTTGCCCGCGATTTTAGCTCGCGAGCGACCCCATCCGATTTGCTATGTTAAGATTATTTTGCAGGTTCACCCGCCATTGCAGGATCGGTGCTGACCGCCTTCTCCTCGCGCATCATGAGCTGAGGTAAGTTGTGGTACCAGGGTGTCAAGGTCAAGTAGTGTGGTTTGGGGGGACGTAGTTCAGTTGGTTAGAACGCTGCCCTGTCACGGCAGAGGCCGCGGGTTCGAGTCCCGTCGTCCCCGCCATTCATTCCAAACGGTTTATGGAATGTTGGCTTAATTGATCCAATCCACAACCCAATCCACAGCCTTTTCAGGCAGTGGCCTGCGAAATCCCCACCGCGTCAAGGAACACGCCCTGTGCCGCGCGTGTTTCGGTGCTGTCTGACCGCGCGTACAGTTGGAGCGTAGTCCGGACATTAGCGTGTCGCAGAAGTTCTTGCACGGTTTTTGGATCAGTCTTGCTCTTCGTTATCAGCCAATTCGATAGGCTGTGACGAAGGTTATGCAATCCGAACCGCTTGCCAGTTGGAATGTCTACGCCAGCGGCGATCGCGGCCGGTCGTAGATAGTCGGCCACGAAATTGCACGCCCACATAGGCACCCTCCCATTTGCCGTGAGTGAAGGAAAGACAAAGTCTGTCTCCTTCGGGTGTGGCGTCTGGCGTTTCCACTCTCGCAAATGTCCAGCCAATAATGAATGGAGCGGGACATAGGCGTCCGATGCCTCGGTCTTGGTTTCCCCGTCTGCACCCTTGGCCCATCGCTTTGAAACCTGGATACGGTCTTCATTCCAGAGGATGTCCGACCAGCGCAAGGACAGAAGTTCTGATGCCCGGAGCGCCGTCGCGGCGCAAGTGAGCACCAGAGCGTAATGCAATTGGCTCTTCATCCGCTGCAAGATGGCCAGCGTTTGCTGAGGGGTTATGTCGATCGCCCGGTAATTGGACTTACTCTGGGTTTCGACACATTGCACAGGGTTTTTTGAGACCAGATCGTGAAGCATTCCGACCTTATAGACGCGGTTCATGATCGCCTTTATCTTTGCGATCGTTGGCCACGCCAAGGGGTCTTCGGCGCGAGTGTTTAGCGACAGCAGCCAGAGTTGAATTTCGTAAGGTTTAACTTCTTCCGCGACCGCGTCTTTCCACCTTGGAACGAGGTAGTCGCGAACGTAATGTTGGACAATTGGGATTGTCGTTGCTGACTTCTTCCGAACGGCGCCATCGCCGAAGTCAGCCTTTAGGTAGTGCTCAGCGAGCGCCTCGAACGCAATGCGCCTCGTCTGAACTTCGGCGTTGATCTCGGCGAGTAAACCCAACCTCGCTGCCTCGCGCCGTGCGTCAGACTCGTTCTTAAATTTTGAAACAGGTCCGACCGTGATGGTATTTTCCACGCGAGTGCCGTCCGGCTTAGTCGTTCTGTACCGCAGTAACCAAACATCTCCGGCCTTGCGGTACGCCTTTCTTAAAGATCCCTGCTGATAGGCCATAGCCCTCTCTCCTATTCAGCGGGGACTGCCGACGCCATTCTATCGCGCCGGAATGTTGGTTTGCTGTGATTATCCCCGACGATCCCCTGAGAAACTTCAGACAGACGGAACACCCACAACTTCCGCGTAGAACCCGTCCCCAGGCTGTAGGCGCCCGGCATTCCGCGGCGAGCCATCACGAGCAGATGCCGACGACTGATGCACAAGAACCTCGCGGTATCTTGAGCAGAAGAGAATGGCTCAAGTCCCGCATCATTAAGAGAGTTCATTTTCGTAACTCTTCCCCGCGGTGATTCTCCCACTGGTAGGAGTCTGCTTTTCCTTCATCTGTAGGCCTGGGGTGTTGGTCACAATCACCGGCTGCACTGGCGGGAACGCATTGTCAGGCATTCTCTTCGGTTGGTCCGGTTCCGTAGAAATCAAAGTGATGCCAGGGTAATAACGCAAGAAAATCTGCTGCTCGGGATCGCTTGTGCTGTACAGACCTTTGGCGATAACCAGATGTCTCGTGCCGTTTGCGTACATCGCGTTCAGTCCCTGCTCAGGAATGAGAAATGTTTTCAGCATCGTTTTGCCTTTGCAAATTTATATGTGGGCGCATCCCAGACAAGAGTGTGGTTGTCACCGTAGTAAGAGAGAACGATTGGTTTCAGCACGCGATACGCCTTACAGCAAGCCCGAATTGTCCCTTGAGCGATGTTTTCTTCGCTCAGGTAGTAACACAAGACCTGTATTTGGTTTGCGAGGTCGTTGATCGCGAAGGCAGCATCCCTCTCGGTAGGCTCGATGCCAGCCGCTATCCGAGGCATATTCCCTCCTTTGGCTCGGCTGAGCCGGCGACAAAGTCGTAACTGGCATCAAGGTAAGCCAGAAGTACCTTGGCCGCGCTGACTGCCCTTTCCAAGCCAGTCCGGGCCTCGGCCGAGTCCGTTTCTTCGTCCTCTGTAGTGAGCGGGAACTCCAGCGCATACGTGCCGTCATTGATTAGGCGCTCACATTCGACGCGAATCTGCAAGAGTGTTTCCTCGGGTGTTTTAATCACAGCGCACCTCCTCCGCCGCCACGGCGCCACGCGTCCATGAGTGACTCACGCTCGCCTCCTTCGGATTTACCCAACTCGCCGGCAGTTCTTCCGCCTCTCAGGACTCGCGAGGCAGAAACGCGGCGCGTGCTGCGCTCAGCGCTCTTCCTGCCCGTTTCCACTGCGTCGGCAATTCTCTCCGCCATCACTTTTGGCGACATGCGCTCTCCGGCTAGCAATCTTGCCGTGACTACAGCCCGGACTCGCAGGGCTTCTAAGACTGGCAAAAGTTTCCCGTCAGGCCCCTTTGGGTCAAAGTCATTGAGCCACGGATTCGCAGCGTGAACCTTTTGCGCGGCCTCCTGAAATTCCGGCGTGCCGAATCGAGGCAGATGGGCGTCCTTAAACTCTTCCATGTCGCACACGTCATGCCAGGTGTTCTCGACCGTTGCGGTCCGGAAGCTGTCGGCCAAGCCAGGTGCATAACTTTCCAGAATCGCTCCGAACTGCGGCGCAAAATTGGCCTGCATATATTCGGTCACGAGGCCCGGTAATGCGGTTTGGAGGAGGTTCTGGGCACCATACTCCAAAATCTCTACGACATCATTGAGGCGCCCCATTTCCTCGGGAGGGCATTCCAGTGCCTTGGCTAAGGACGAGCAAAAATGTTCGTGGTAAATCCCGTTGTTTACCTGTTTCGCCCTCTGATAAACCTGCTCGATATGCGCTTGCATCACCTGCTTTTCTTCTGGCGTCAGGTCGGCAAGTTTGGACTTCGCGTCTGGATTGGCTGCGGCTGGTTTCTCTTCGGGCTTCGCCTCTTCCGTTTCCTCGGTCTCCTCTTCCTCGGTCTCGTCTTCGCCCGTTTGGTTTTCGAGTGCCATCCTGAGCGCTTTGACCCATCGCGGGTCCTCAAGGTCGGCATCTTCTAATCCCAATCGCATCATCGCCGCCGCGAGGTCGTCGGGGTCGAATTCCTGCAAGTCCTCGGGAATATTGTCTGCACCGAGGTCGGCTTCTTCCTCAGGAATTACACCATCATGGGCTTCCTGTAAGGTCTGTTCGCGGCGCCGTGGGGCTTTGCGCTCCGTCTCGGCTAGCGAGCGGGCCGTGGCCTCCTCGGCGGCCAACGTGGTATTCCGGCCGCTTTCTTCTTTGCGGTTCTTTTTCGACGTGGCTTCTACGCCTTCGTGCTCGGCATTGTAGGCTTCTGTGATGGTAGGCTCTGCCTGAGGTTCGGCCACTGCTGTTTCGGTTTCAGCTTCGGCAAAAATGAACGGGATCACGGTCGGTTCGGATCGGTCACTTCGCAGCATTCTTAGTCTCCAATTCTTGGCGCTTTGGTTTCATGGTCTGTAGGTACTGCCTGCCATCGAGCACACTTTGTATTAACTGAGAAATCTTGGGGTCGTTGGCTAGTTCTTTGTCGGAAAAACCGAGTATCCGTGCAAACCGCTGGACACGAGCTTCGCGCACGCCGTTGCCGCGCAATTCTGCAATCTCGGCCTCGAGTGCAACTTTACGCGCGAGAATTTGATTGATCCGCGCGTCGAGCAAGTGTCTTTCGTTCAATCCGAACCGAAGGACAAGATTAGCTATGGAAGGTGGTTTCCAGTTAGGGCTGCCGCGCTTCATTGGGTCCAGTTCTCCTGTGAGTTTGTGGAAGCAGCCTGCAAGGCATCCAACGCATCCTCCGCGTCCCACGGTGCGATGCCGCACTGGCGAAGGAAGAACGCGTCGAAGCAGCGCGCCATTCCGACGCGGTGAATCTCTGCCATCACTTCCTCATCCGTCGTCATTTCGTCATCTCCTGCTGTTTTTCCTTGGAAATTATTTCGTTAGCGTCACTCGTGCGCGACTCTTCAGCAGCTTCGCCTCCGCGCTGTGGCCATTTATGGAATACCCCCGTTGTTGTTGTGCACGGCAGTATAAGAATGTTGAATCGAGTCGTCCGACTCATTTGGCGCCGCCATCGCGTTTCCGAGTTGGTTAGAGTAAGCCGCGATGCGCGCTGCAGCGGCAGACATCGGAATTCCTTTACCAGCCCGGCTTAGGGTGTACGCGAGTTTGCTCTTAAATTCCGGTTGGTCTACGACAAACTTCAGCACGCCTAAGACTGCAGCACCCGGTGCTCCGCCTACTGCTCCGCCTGCAGCCGCGGCAAGGGGAGTTCCTAAGCCAAGGAGTTGATGGTTGTCAATGCGTTGTACCGCTCGCGTTAACGCTTTTTGCAGGGCCGCCGCTTGGCCCTGTTGGGCATTTAATCCTTGGATTTCTGGGAACTGATTTTCGAGTTCTTCTTTGATGCCGCGCGCCAGGGCCTTCTGCGCTTCAGTGGTCGCCGAGCTCAGTTGTCCGTATGCACGCTCCTTTAGTTGCTGGTAAGTGCCCTGCTTAAGGTCTTGCGCCTCCGAAACGGGTATCGGATTCAACTGCGACGGCCCTATGCCGGACGCTGGCGGGGTTGAATTGTTATTGAGGAATTCCTGCTTCGCTGATTCGATCGCAGCTAAATCGGCGTTCGGGTTTACCTGCTGCGCGAAGCGGCCCTTGAGTTGATCGGCGCGTTGGGCAACGGCGGCTGGGTCAACAGTCGCGGCTGCATTGTTGCCCGCCTGTATTTGGGCTTTGACCTTGTCGCCTAGATCGCTGATGAGGCCATCGAGTTTAGCGATGCCATCAGCGGATACCGGAATTTCGTTTTCGAGCCCGGTTTGTATGATTCCTTTAACCTTGGACGCTGCCATTGCTGGCGACGGTTTCAGCGCGCTCTGATAGAGACGTTCGGGAACTTCCCCGACTGGTAAGCGGACATTCGCACCCTTCAGTAATTCCGGCGCTGCAATATTCGCTCCGATGCCCGCAGTCATGCCTGCGCTTTTCGCATACTGTCCCGATTGCGCAAGGTCTCCGGCCTCGTCAGTCTGCGGGCCCAGAACGGGCAGCAGGTAATTTAAGGCGTGACGCGCGGCCGTGACATAATCCCCCTGCTTGAACGACTCTGCGGCCTCGCTGCCGACTTCGCCTTGAGCATTCAGCAAGGCTTTGGCCGTGTCTATTGGATGGTTGACTGCCTGCGCGAGACCCTTTACGGCGGCCACGGGGTTAACTTGGTTCCAAAATTCCGATGCGGCATCACCAAGTGAATCGGTCCACGTGCGGGACTGCGGCGCCGTTGAACTGACGGCCCCAGCCTGCTTCGCCAGTGCCGCGTAATCGACCCCGCCGGCCGTAGAAGCAGGTTGCGATGAGATCGCGCCGGCTTGCTTTGCTAATGCGGCATAGTCAATCGTTGAGCCGCTCATTGGATACCTGCCAACTTTTTAAACGTGTTAGCCGACGCTTGATTGGGGAACGTGTGCACCGATCCGTCAGGCGCCGTGACTTGAATCAATCCACCCTGCGGCGAATACTTGGCGAGTGCCGTTTTCGCTTCAGGTGTAATGAACTGATCCTGAAAACTCTTCATGCCGGGAGCTGCATTCTGATTCCACTGATTTTCGAGTGATCCAATCTTGGAACGAAGCAGGCGCGCGGTAATCCCTACGTTTGCGGCAAGCTGTTTCGGGCCGAGGTTTGGGTCAAAGTCCTTCTCGTCCGATCCACGCTCGCCCGCGCTGCCACCTGAACCGATGTAAGCCTTCGCCAGTTCGGGCCCGACCCGATGAACGATGGTATTGAAGGTAGTGACCGCAGTCTTTCCAGTTTGCACCCCGAGTTGGTTAGCGATGGCGTTAAGTTGCTTCACGTCGCCATTATTCAGCGCGGCGATTGAGTCGCCGAGCACGCCGACATGTCCCAGCGCTGTATTGATGGAATTTATTTCCGTGGACTGCTTGCCAGACGAATACGATTTCCGCAATTGTGCCGTCTGTTCGTTCCAGTTTGGGTCCACCTGGTAGACCTTCTCCATCACGTCTTGCCAGTACGGCGTTTTCTGGGCAAATGCCGAAGGAGGTGATTGGCGGCCTTCCACGATGCCGCGGATAACGCCGGCCTTCGCGCCAAAGCTCTTATACATTTCATCGGGCGAGGTTCCGGGAGGGAAGTTTGACCCGTTTCCTACCCCGCCTTGCTGCAAGTTGAAATTGAATGCCGGAACGATCGTGGATTTGTACTTCAAGAAATCACTCGGCCCTTTGCCAGGATTCTTTTGCATCCAGTCGTTCAATTCCTGCTGGTCTACATTCTGAGGAGTGGGCTTGATGCCGTAAACGTACTGCAGGGTCTGCTCTGGATCGAGTCCGGCCGACGCGGCTTCCGTTTTCTTGACGGCTATCTCTGCTTGCGATTTTGCGCCGAGGCTGGGCTCGGGAACTATAACGCCTCCGCTCGAATCTACCAATCCGACGCCAGGAATTACATAGTTATCTTTACGCGCCGCGTTGGCATTCGCGAGGTTCGTTTGTGCGACGAGGTGCGCACGCTCGGCCGCCTGCTGTTGCGGTAGGGCCGCAATTTCGGCCTGGGTTTTCTGCTGTTGCAACTGTTCCGCCGCGAGTTCGTTCCTTTGCTGGGCCTGTTCGAAGGGAAGACGCAGGCCGGCCACGGCCCCTGCAGAAGCCCCAGGATAGCCGGTTCGCGGAGAACCTTGCCGTGCTGCAGCATCGCCGACAGCGGCGCCCTCTATGCCGCTGAGGATCAAGGACAGTGCCCGACCTTTCGTGGTGAGCGCTCCAGGCTTGTCCTGTGCCTCCGCGAAAGTTGGCGTCGAAACTGTAGGAACATTCGCCGGAGGCGCCATGTTTGGGTTCATTACGTCTGGGCCCAACATCGCGGCGGCGGAAGGAAGTTGCTTGCTAGCGGCTATCGTCGCGTCTTGTGGTGAGTCGTAGTAAGTCGTGGAACCTGATGGCTGAACTACGCCGCTTTTGGTTAGATTGGCGAAAAGTTTGCCGCAAAGGGCGACCGGGCCGTCGTATTCGTACCCTTCCCAGTGGAGAAGGTCTAGCGTCTCGATATCGAAGACCGCCTTAGTTGTTACCTTCACGCTAGACCGCCTTTCCGTCTGCCGGAGTGAGTTCCACTGGATCGGCGACAATAATCCCTGCGTGTGCCGCCAGGTCAATATCGCGCATCGCCGCGACAAATTCCGGGATTTCCGAGAGGGCCTCGAAGCTGCCCGCGGATAGCATGGCATCGCGAAACGCGGCCTTCACCTGTTCCCGTCCTTCTGGCGTCGCGAGCGCATCGAGCGCGAGGATCCAGTAGCCGACGACGCACAGGACGTAAAAACTTCGATCAAAATCTTGATTTTTTTCGGGCATTTGAAATTGACTCCTCGATTACTCAACTGCGATTGCGTCTTTTTGCTGACGGGCGCTGGTAAGTGATTGCGTCTGTTGGCGAATAAAATTTTTGGAAATACCATCGAGCCGATAGCGAACCCATGCCGCAGTCGCATCCATCTCGACCGCGATTTCGCGGACGGAAAGCCCCCTTGCTTGCCAAGCCAGGACATTAGCTACGTCCTTTATTGCTGCGCTTTTCTTGGACCCAAATAGCTGCACGAGCCGCTTGCGGAAAAATGCGGCCGCATCCCTTTGCCGCATCGGTGACGGCTTTTGCAGACGTTGGAGGCCATTCAATTCAATCCACTGATCGCTAAGCGCGGTGCCCTTGTATTCGTATTTCTTGGCGGCGTCTTCGGGCAGTTGGATTGTCTTCCTTTCGGATGGCTTTCTTTCTGGCGGACGACTGGCCTCACTCTTCGTTGCAATTCGGAAAAGCCGGCTTGGCTGGCGCTGCCAACGGCTTACCATTTTTCGTTCATCTCTCGCGGCAGTAACGCGTTTGCCTTCTTCGCTCAGAAACCACGGAGTGCGGTTCGGGTTTGGTATTTCTACTGACGGTGTACCTTTCCAAACTGGGTCCCGCTGGCGTCGAGGATTGGCATTTAGCCTCGGCCTTACTTTCCATATAGGCGCTATGCCTCCGCCTCCCTCCAGGTGATCCTGGGGGTTCAACGCGGCGCTAACTACCGGCAATGGTTCCGGGACTGCGACCAGTACAACAAATCGCTTCCACGGCCCTTGTTCTGGGCCGAGCCAATCGTAATGGTTGGTTCGTGGCGGCTTAGTCGGTTCTGTGGTTGGTTGCTGGCGGTTGCGTCGAATGCCTGCGATGAGTTCGGCGCAAATCCGAAAACGTAGCCCCAGACGGATCGACTCGCTTATTTTTTTTCGGTTTAGATGGCTCTGTTGGTTTAGGTCGGGATCTTGCTTGAATTCGTTGACGCAGGGCTGCGCCGACGCCACACAGTTCGACATCGCGTGTACCTTCCGATTTTCTTTATCTGCTTCGTTTTCTCACACTGTTACAGTACACAGCGGGCAGGGCGAATAAAAGGCGAATCAAATCTGGGCCGGGCAATCTTTAGGACAGGGGGCATGTAAAAGTTTCCGCTCCACGTTTAACTTCCAGCAAAGGGGTGCTGAGAAATTATTTCTATTCCTCTCTATCGTGAAATTTCGCAGCCGGTAACATTCCGATTCAATGTTTAGCAAAAGTGCGTCCGGGAAAATAGCGATAAGGGCAGGTATCGCCGAAAAAGCAGTAAATGCCGGAAAGGAAAGGCAATTCCAAAATTTTACAGAAGTCGGGGCCTGAGAACTGTGACGGCGAAAACAGAATCGGATGGGGGGCCAAGGGCTTGCCGCCCCGGAGGGTCAGACCATCCTTTTGGGAGGTAAAGTCTTTAGATTGATTGCAATGCGATGGATGGCACAACGGATAACGAATCGTTTGGATGGTCGGAGGGATAGCCGGCTGGAGGTGGGTTAGCTCGGATGGATGGCCAGGCAAAACTTCGCAGCGAATAAATGATTCGCCCAAGTTTGAAGATTTACCCCTGAAATTAAGCCGATCGGGCTTAGATTTTCAGGCATTTGGATGCGGTTGTGGATTGGAATTTCTTATGTGGATGATTCCAAGAAGGTTAAGGCGCTAGACCTCTGCCGTCACAAAGTAAAGGTCGCGCCTCTACCAGCCGCCGGCGTTGCTCCGGCCATTTTCAGAATTCAGACAGAGGCAGCCGCTCGGGAGCCGATAGTTGCTCTTCTGTAGATGGGGATTTTCATGATGGTGTTAACTTGTAGCACGGAGTGTCTGACGCAATCTGTGAGCCGCGTCACTTTCTTGGGTTCTTCTGAGTCTAGGCAGCATCGCACGAGCGGAAGCGCGTGGGATGGGTCCCTACCCACAGTCAGCGGGGAGATGGTTAGGATATAGCACTTGTCGGCGAGGATGCCGTATGCTCTGACTGGTTAAGCCTTAGAAATAATTTCGGGTGCGCACGATGGGTTTTTGGCAAAATCGGTGGGATGACCTGAGGCCGAACCTGCTTTGGTTGGTTCTGTCGTGGGTTTTTGGCGGAGGCGTAATCGCGGCTGGCACATCGGGGATTCAGCGACTTCGCCATTTCCCACTGGATTGGCTTGCTATAACCGGCACATTCGCATTTTCAGCACTTGGACTAGCTGTCCTGTCATTTCTTGTAAACCGACCTCGCCTTAATTCTGAACCTGAGTCACCCGAGGGGCAATCCGACACGGCGTCACTCAAGGCTGAGCGTGACAGGCTACAGCAGGACAACAAAGAGCTACAGGAGCGCGTTCTGCATTTTGAAACCAAGCTTAATCAGAGCCTGGAGTCGTTAGGGCAGTTTAAGGCTGAACTGGATGAGGTCTACGCCGACGTAATCCTCTGCTGGTTAAAAGATTGCTGCTCGGGCACATGCACACTTTCAACGGACGAAGCTGTCAAAGCAACTGAACTAGAGCACAATCAAGCAACAGCCGGTATGGGATGGCTCGCGGCCCACGAGCTACTTAAGAAAACTCCCTTGGGCTGGACATACGCAGCTACCATTGCGACCCCGCGCTATAGAAAGTTCACCTCAAAACATCCATGGAAACCGCGGCAACCTGAAGTGGGCGGATCCGTCAACGATTCTGATCCGAGAGTCTACATTGTGTTTCAAGACGACCGAGGATCGGTAACCGGAGACACGCCGGAAAACTCTCTAGACTTGGTGAATAGAGGTGGAAGCACCGCGAAGATGGTTTGCGTGGACGACATTGTCTTAAAGGACTACACAATCACCTTCCCGAGTTTCGGCTACGCAATCATTCCGGGGAACGGCTGCCTGCTCAGCCCTAACATCCTAAAAGCAGACGGGCCAGATTACGTCGGAAACATGGTGGAGGCCCTCATGCGTGAGTGGTTTACTTATAAAGACTACAACAAGCATGAGCTTGCAATTCCCATCTTTGTCACCTATCAGGACGAGCAGAGAAATCTGTTTGAAACGCGATGCGAGTTAGTTTTGCATCCAGGCGAGGAAGCCAAGGTAAAGCAGCACGGCCTGTTGCCAGGTATGAAGGTTGTAGAGACGAGAAATCACCAATTCCGAAAGCTAGCAGCACTGATTACGAGCTCTGCTAGCCATTCGACTACGGGCTAAATCTGTCGTGGCTGTCTACAAAGCATTCCCCGAGCGAGCGTCGATGGGATGGGTCCCTGCCCGCAGTTAAATTGGAGATGGCGAGTAAATTTTTTCCCGAGGCGCTTTCTCCCAACTTCTAGCCGGCTGCGTAGTACGCTGCTTCAGACTGCGGTTTACGTGCTTCCGCCTTCTGGTACTGCTTCTGTTCAGCCGAACGGAGTTCCCGAATCTGTCGCAACGACTTTAGAATGGAAGGATCCCGCTCAAGTAATCTCAACATGTTGTCGTGACCGCCGCTCTGGATCACCTTGCCGCTTTCCCATCTAACGACCACCTTCGGGCCCGTACCAAGCAACTCTTCAAGGTCGCTCTGGGTTAACTCCAACTTCTTGCGTATTTCGATGATCCTTTCGGGCGGGAGAAGGCCATATTTTTTCCGAATCTCGTTCTTCACAGCACGACTGTGTACGCGCATCTGTTCGGGCGTAACGAACTCTTCCTTGCATGATTCACACCGAAAGAACTTCTGCACAACCTCGACAGTCTCACCGCGATATCGCGCCGTCCTCTGCTCGCTAATCTCGTTCGCGTTCTCCCCACAAATTGCGCATTTCATACCTTACCCCCTTTTCAAGCTTCCTTGAACGAGACAACGACCGCATCAACGTTGACCTGCAGTTTCACATAGAGCCGCTGACGTTCATAGGTGATGTGGTAAACGTCCTGCATTAGGCCAACCTTCTTTTCGGATTCCATCGTCTTATAGAAGTGCGTTTCCTCAAGATTGTTCACTATGCAGTCGTACACATCATCCCCGTCAAAGCCGAGCTCGAGGGCTGTGTTCGCGGCCTCGATCGTCAATCTCCAACTCCCATCCTGCATCAGACCCTTAATTAGCTTAAGGGCGTAAGTTGGACTTTTCTCGCTCACACAGCTAGACGGTAGCACCGTGCTACCATATCTGTCAAGTTATTTATTCGCCATTTGGCGAACATAAGACGAACATAATTGTCGCTGTTGTTTTCGGCCAATGGAATCAACAAAACGCGAAGGCAGGTCTCTTGGGTTCACAACCGCAAAAAACTGTTGTTTTTGCCCCGTAGAATCAATAAGGTGCAAGCCACTTTATTGGCCGGTCAGACCATTTGCTCGGTGCCGGCGTCTCATGGCGGTCTGTCTGTACTCCAAGGAATACCGATTCACGGCGTCAGTTGTGGGGCTTGGGCGACTGGCGCGTTTCGCTTCGCGGGCTTCGACCTCGCTCACCCAAGCATTGAATCCGATCTCCCGAATCCGTTTACGATCGGCTGGTGCCAATCCGTTCAAATCAATTCCGCACGAAGCTTGAATCTCTATCACGTTTTTCCCTCTACAGTTTTTCGTAATCCGGGGAGCCCCGCAGAGCGTCGGTGCCTAGGGGTGTCAGCCTGGGCGGCCTTGACGACATCCCGGAGCGTTCCCGGATTCAGAGCAATCAAACACTAAAGTCGAGTCGGATCCACGCGGAGCGATATGCGGCCGCTTCCTTTTTCAAAATGGCCGCGCCGGTGAACACGCAATCTATAATCTCCCAAACTTTGGTCCGCCTGTTCTTGATAGCGCAATCACGAGACTCGTAGGAGACGCCAAGCTCTGACTCCCCCAAAGTGCTGATAATTTCTGGGAAGTCGCCCGCAAATATATAGCCGCCGAACTCCACGCGATTTTCTACAACATTGGCGCGGTCGATCACTCCGACCTTCTGGCGCGGGTTGTGTCGGTCTAAACGAGAATCCCAACTCAGACCCATCCCGACCAGCGAATTGATTTTTGCCTCGGCGACGTGGCGAGGTATCAATACCCTGTGACCTCTCGCGCCGCTTGGACTGACATCCGACGCCGTGTCAAGCAAAACCAATACCCCGCGGAAGGGAGCCCGGTTCGTCGCTTTCCATATCTCAAGGTCGATCGGCCGTGCAGCGCTACTCACAGATACGGCCATCTGACGCACTTCTTCGAGGAGGAGGCACATCTTTGTTGTGCAGCGGACAAATTCTTCGCTTGGGTTGCTGTTGGACTACGGAAGACTTGCGGGGGACGACTGCGGGGGCGAGAATATTGGCAGCCATAACGGCCTCCTTAACAGGCTGTTTGGTCAGCTCAGGTCGCCGGGTAGAAGCCGACGACCTTGAGCGTTTTCATTAAAGGCCAAACTTAGCGCCGCCCGCATTTATTGTCAAGAAAAAAATTCTCCTATCCTAATGAAGATAAATGAGTTATCCGTATTTATCCACATCGGGATAATGCTGTAACCGGCGTGGGATAACTAGGGAATCTTTTCCTCGCGTTGCTCGCGTTCCAACGCTGAAACGCGCCGGTCCAAGTCGTCCAATTCTTTCTGCATCGCTGCGTGATCGTTGCCGTTGGCTGGCGTGCCGATGTTCCCGCCCTCTTTCGGAATGTAATGGTTGATGCCGTCCGGCCCTTGTGTTTGATCTGACCTGGCCATCGCTATGCCTCCTGTGCTTGCTTGAGCCAATTCTGAAATCGCTCGGCCGTACCGAATATGTTTTCCCAACCGTTGTATTTCTTGCCCGCGTCGTTCTTTCCGTTGTGCCATGCGGAATCCCGCATCGCTTCGATTGCACACTTCATCAGCGTTACAGCCCCGGCAATGTCGCCGCCGGCGATACAGAGCGCTTCGGCGTAACGTGCGGCGCCCATCTTTTTTCGCTGGGGTGTAAACGTGTAAAACGTGTGGTCTGCGATCTCCTGCCGGTAGTAATTCCACACCATCTGGAGGTGAGGATCTGCAGAGAGAGACGCGGTGGCTTCTGTTTCTTTATCTACTTGCTTTTTTGAATCTACTTCTAGTGCAAAGTTTTCGCACCGGTCCGCGTGCAAAGTTTTCGCACCGGTCAACCGCGTGTTAAGTTTTCGCACGCGGTTCGATGATCGCCCGTCTTTATTCCTTGCCGGGATACTTCCACGTGTGACCTTGAAAACCGGGACGGAGAACTTTCCGCTGCCCTGTCGCTCGCCGATTTTCTCCAGCCATCCATTCGTGATGAGCCATCCGCGCCACTTACACACGGAGTGCCTGTCCATGTCCAACTTTTCGCAGAGTGTATCGACGCCAGGCCAAGATTCGCGGACGGATCCTTCGCGGCTGTAGTGGTAGAGCCAAACCTTGAGGGCGGCCGGCGGGAGCAAGAACACCTCGGGTCGGTCGCAGAAAAACTTTTTGAACGGTCGCTCCTTCGGTGCATTCACCGCGCACCGCCTGCGCTGGCATCTTTAAGAGCCTTTGCGACGACTATCAGGTCTTCATCCTTCAAGGACTGAAGGATCGAATTGACCGCGCGGGTCGTTTTACAACCGGTCGTGCGCGTGAGTTCTCGGAGTGCGAGAACTTCGTCCGTAGCTCGTTGTTGCTCCGGTGTCATTGCTCATCTCGTTTCTCCCCCGGTTTCAGTTGAGACTTACCAGCCCAGCGCCGATAGGTCTTTTTCAGAAAATTTCAGAAATTTTTGAAAAATTTCCGGAATCAAGGTTGCTTGTAGGTACCTTCTAGGGTCCTATCGCGAACCTGACTGGCGCGACTGATCTCTCGGCGCAGTTGCGAGAACGCCTCAAGTAGGGTGCGAGCGGGCGTAGATGTGTCCACGTAATACTTCTCAGCCATTTTCTTGGCCATGTCGTCTTTGTTGTCAAACTCGAACCGCGGACCGCGCTTGAACGTCACCGCGAGCAACTGAATTCCATTTGCATAGATGAACGCGGCCACGTGGATGCTGTTAGTTTCGTAAATGTCAGTTGGCTCCACTTCTGTTCTCTCCTGGATAAAAGTGCGGGAACCCGAATTGCGTCGCAAGGCTCCCGCAGTTCTCCGAGCCCATGTCTTTACTCGGAAAATTTAACGATTCCCGTCACTCTTTTCGCCGTCGAGGCTGTATGCCTCATCTAGAAGGTTGTCCCCGGTCTCATCGGCGCCGGCGTGATCCACTTCGCGGCCGCCACTGCCCGCCGTTACGTGTCGCCCAGCGATCAAGGCGTGAGCCAAGGATGCGACTTCGTGATGCTCCGGGAGTCCACTGCCGTGAACGGCGTTGATTGCCACGTGAGCGAGTCTGTGCGCTTCCTTCACCATGCGGACAATGTGTGCATCTGACTTCTTTGCTTCCATGTTGGTATTTTCCTTTTTCGGGGTTTTATAAATTTCGGGGTCTGCTTGGCTGGCGAAGGTGGGTGGGTGCGTCTGGCCAATGGTGACCACGCCGACTATTTCAATCCACAACTCAATCCACAGTTAGAGAAGTCTTGTGTGTCTTACAGCGACTTTGGCAGTCCCCGCAGTTTTGTAAGTCGCTGAAAAACAATCTCCATTCACTCTGTCACGGCAGAGGCCGCGGGTTCGAGTCCCGTCGTCCCCGCCAATTCTTTCGACATCCTTGGCCCGCTCCGAGCCACGAGGGATTCTCTTGGCGGGACTATCTAGGTGTGCCTGCATCCCCGACCTGGTTCTCGACACCAATGCCCCCGTGTGACTTCAATATATAGTTGCGATTGCATCAATAAGGATGGTCAGCTTACAAACACCTCCGGTCGGTCAGCAGAATTGTGGGACGATAGTTTTCCGAGTTCAAGAAAATCGTCCCAAATTGTCGTAATTTCCTACCTTAATTCCGCGATTCCGGCCCAGTTTGGTATGACTTTGCGGACAGTGTCAGCTCCCCAATCTTCCAGAAATCATAGGTCACCCTGTCGCGAGGTTCGGAAAACTACATAACACGCTGTAAACAATGCGCTTAACATGAATCGACTGTTGGCACCCTGCTTGCACAAGTACTGTGTTCCGATGCTGTCTCTCAGTGGGTGCCTGTAGGCGTGGGGTTTGTTCGGCACTCCTAATTTCAACCGGAATAACTCAGGTTCCAACGCAAGTTCGAAAACTTTAAAAATGCAAAGTGGAGAACAAACTATGCGATTTACTTGGTTTGCCAAGTCTTTCGTTCTGATAGCCCTCCTCGCTCTCCTGGTTCCGAGCGTGATGCTGGCGCAGAACGTCGTGACAGGTGGCATTTCGGGTACGGTCACTGACCCCAGTGGCGCCGTAGTGCCGAATGCCACACTTAATCTCAAGAACAGTAGCACCGGTGAAACTCAAGCAACTACCACCGGCACTACTGGCTTGTATAACTTCCCCCTGTTAAAACCGGGTACTTACACGGTCAGCATCGCGCAGAGCGGCTTCCGTGGCGTCAGCCAGAAAGTCGAGGTTCTGCTTGGTCAGATCACGCCGGTCAACATTAAGCTGGCGGTTGGTAATGCTTCGGAAACCGTCGAAGTGACGGGAACGGCACCGCTGCTCCAGACCGAAGATGCCAACATCTCGACGACTTTCACCGCGACACAGATCGAGAACCTGCCCAATCCTGGCGGTGACATCACCAGCTACGCGCAGACCGCGCCTGGCGTCCTGATGAATACCCAGGCTGGTTTCGGTTACGGCAACTTCAGCGCGTTCGGATTGCCGGCAACCTCGAACCTGTTCACCCTGAACGGCAACGACGAGAACGATCCGTTCTTGAACCTCAACAACTCCGGCTCTTCCAACCTGCTGCTCGGACAGAATGAAGTGCAGGAAGTCGCGGTTGTCAGCAACGGTTACACGGCGCAATATGGCCGCCAAGCCGGTGTACAGGTTGACTACTCGACGAAATCGGGCAGCAATGCCTTCCACGGCAACGCCAATTACTGGTTCGACAGCAGCGGCTTCAATGCCAACGAGTGGTTTTTGAAATCCAGCGAAGTTGCCTCGGGAGTCCCGGGCGCCAACAAATCGCCATTCGCGGTTGCCAATCAGTGGGCTGGCTCGTTCGGCGGACCGATCGTGAAGGACAAGTTGTTCTTCTACGTCGACCAGGAAGGGTTACGTTACTCCTTGCCGACTACAGGTCGCGTCTATCTTCCGACGCCCGCTTTTCAGTCTTACATTTTGGGCAACCCGGCGATCACTGGCACCGGCCAGTTGCCGTATTACACCAGCCTGATGAACCTCTATAAGGGTTCGCCGCTATATAGCTCCGCCCTCGCTAACACGGGCGGCATCGCTGCATTCGACCCGGCAACCTTTGGTTGCGGTGACTTTGCCGGTACGGCTGGTTTCGGCACGGCGGCAACTCCTTGCTTGATGACGACTCAGGGCGCGGGCGTCAACCACAACAAAGAGTGGTTGCTCACCACCCGTATCGATTACAACATCTCGAGCGCGGACAAACTCTTCGGCCGCTTCAAAGTCGATCATGGCTCACAGCCGACTTCCACTGACCTGATCGACCCTGCGGTGTTCAGCACCCAGAGCATTCAGCCGGAATACGAAGGCCAGATCAACGAGACGCACGTATTCTCGCCGACCATGGTCAACAACTTCATCGTGTCCGGTCTGTGGTACAGCGCGATCTTCCTTCCCGACTCAGGACAGTCCGCGGTTCTCTCCACCCTCGGCATGAGCACGATCGAGTTTACCGGAGATAACTTGCTGTCGACGCTGGGTGGAAACATCACGCCTGACTTCTTTTTCCCACAGGGCCGCAACTCGACCATGTACAACATCACGGATGACCTGTCGATTACGAAGGGTGCACACACCTTCAAGATGGGCCTGAACTTCCGCCGTGACGATTTCTCGGATCACGATGCGCAGGGAAATACGGGCGGGGTGATGGACTTTAACAGCCTGACAGACTTCGTGAACGGCACACCCAACTTCACCGGGGTCGGCGGCGTAGGTGGAGACGCATACTCTCAGCAATTCACCTCGGCTGGGGATGCACCCATTGCTTTCTACAGCTTGGGCTTGTACTTCCAGGATGAGTACCGGGTGAGCTCCAACCTGAAGCTGACTTTGGCATTGCGCGCTGATCGCAACTCGAACGCGGTTTGCCAGAGCGATTGCTTTGCTCGTCTAGATAGCCCATTCTCGCAGCTGAGCCACAACGCGGACGTGCCGTATAACCAGGTCATCCTGGCCAATCAGCACAACGCCTTCAACAACATTGAGAAGCTGGCGCTGCAGCCTCGCATCGGGTTCACTTATAGCCCGAAGGGACTCAGCAACACCGTGTTCCGTGGCGGGTTTGGAATCTTCTCCGACCTGTACCAAGGTGTGCTGCTCGACAGCATGATCGAGAACTCACCGACCACAAATGTCTTCAACGTGTTCCCAGGGCCTGGCTTCGCATTGGCTCCGACCTTGGCTAACAGCACGACCTCCGCGGCTGCAAGCTCAAATGCCTCGTTCTTGGGCGCATTCGCCGGTGGGGGTACGGTGGGGTCGATTTCAGCGAGCAACCCGAACTTCGCGCCGCCGAGCTATTTCTCGATGGCTAACAAGATCAACAACCCGAAATATGCCGAGTGGAACTTCGAAATTCAACAGGCGTTCGGCAGCAAGATGTCCCTCAACTTGAACTACGTAGGCACACACGGGTATGACACCATGATTCAGAACCCGGGCTTGAATGCTTTCGTTACCGCCGGTAACCCGGCATTCGGCACGCTCCCGATCGCACCCGCGGTCTCTACTCCGACGGATAACGGGGCGCCAGATCCCCGCTTCGGTGTTGTCAACGAGCTGTCCAGCATCGGCCGTTCCAACTACGACGGCTTGACGGCCAGCTTCACTCGCCGCATGTCCTATGGCTTCCAGATGAGCGCGAACTATACCTTCTCGCACTCGCTGGACGATCTGACCAGCACCAATCCGGGTACGCCGTACAGCTTATTCACCAGCCTTACGCGCCAAGTCAATCCGTTTGCCTTCGACTCCGGCACCTATGGCCCGGCTGATTCGGATGCTCGTCACAACTTTACCGCCAACTACGTTTGGAACATGCCGCACCGCTTCCAGAACCGTTTGACGGAACTGGCACTGGGCGGATGGGGCGTAGCAGGTACGTTCTTCGCGCATAGCGGAGTGGCGTATACGGCAACCACCGTCGAACCACAGATTGCCAACCTGGGCGGCGGCGGCGGACCGATCGCGGCCTTCCTGGGAGGTTCAATCGGTGCCGGTTGCGACAACCCGGGATCGAACTACGCGGTTTCACCGAACCTCTGCTTGCAGCCCAGCCAGTTTGCACCGGCAGGGCCCGGCGGACAGAACGTGTGGAACAACGTGGCGCGCAACTACTTCCGCGCACCACAGTACTTCGACACGGACTTCACCTTGATGAAGAACTTCCTGGTCACCGAACGTGTGAAGCTGCAGTTGGGTGCGAATATGTACAACGTGCTCAATCACCCCAACTTCTTCCAACCCATCAACAACGTAGCGAGCCCAGCATTGGGTCTTCTGTATGCTACGGCGTCGCAGCCGACCACCCCGTACGGTGCCTACCAGGGCGCTGGCGTGACGGGCCGGTTGATCCAGATGCAGGCAAAGCTCATCTTCTAACCAGAAGCTGACCGTTGCACAAAGAGGCGGCCTCGAAAGAGGCCGCCTTTATTATTTTGTGCTCGGGGAATTTCTTAAGGTGCTTCGCACCCGGGAAGACCGCCTTCGAGAAGTTGGCAGACCCACCCGTTAGGGCAGTCGATGCAGTCGTTCTGGTATATGCCAGTCCCGCAGCACTTATGGTAGTCCTGTGCTGCCACCGAGACGTAGGCCCCACAGAGAGCAGCGAGGATGATTAACCTCAAATACATCCGCTTCATAAGCGTTACCTCCTGTTGATTTACTGCACAGCCTTCGCTGCACAGTCTCGAATGGGTGTTACCTCTCCGCTGCGGCGATTACCTCTTTTTCGCGCTGCGGACTAAGCTGACCAACCCACGCCTGAGCCACGCGCCCGGTCGCGTCCAGCAGTAGGAGGGTTGGTGTTCCCGTAACTTTGATCAGGTCGAGCGGCTGGCTGAACACGCCGTCGACGCCCACACCGCTGGACTTCAATTCCTCGCTGCCTGTGGCCGGGTCGTCCGGCATCACTGCCAGAAGGTGTGCGTGCAGCTGGCCATCTGCCTCCAACTCGCCCAGGCGCTTGTAAAATGGCAGGCTCGCCTCGCAATAACCACACCCTTTGCGGATCGCGAGAATCAGGGTTTCTCGATGGTCGACCCACCTGTACCCAGGTAGCGAAGGAATCGACTGACCGGCAAGACGAACCTCTTCTTTCTTCCCAAACGACGAGCGGGGCCCAAAGCTATGGTGCGCGATCAGAGCCCAGGAGAGCAGACAACAGGCCAAGAGAATGGCTGCATTCGCCGCAAATTCCACGGTTTTCTTAAGGTTTTCCATTGTCATAGACACCTTCACTTTCTCACTGTCAAGACAGTGACACCGACCCTGAAGCCGATAGCGAGGCAGTCGTTAGTTGGCAGATGTGCGCCAAGCCAGCGCCTGATCAGCATTTGCGATGTAGTGTAAGGACCCGGAGGTACGCCGGATAAACGCTGTACCTCTTTACTGCGGAAGAGAGACGAGTGAAGCGCCTAAGTAATTCGCTCCGTTAAAGGTATATCCAAGAGCTAAAATGCGAGAGAATATTACAGCCGGATTGTTGCGCTGTCAAGAGCGGACACAAGAAATTCTGTGGATATTGAGACAAGAAAGCGGCCCCGTCCCGCAAGGGACCGCTCGCTGTCTTTAATCTTCCTCCCGCGGCGCGGGCGCTATCTTAGCGTCCGCCGAAGCTATAGCCTAACGACACGCCGAAGCGACCGACGGTACCCGAGCTGAATTCCTGGTTGTTGTGGATGAAATAGACGCGCGCTTCCGGCCGAATAAAGACATCATGCCAGATATAGGCACGAATCCCGCCACCGACATCGCCCAGGAAGTGGTTGCTGCTGGAGTAGGTGGTGCAGCCAAAGAACGAGCTGCAGCTGGTATAGCCGTAGAAGCGGATATCTTCGCCGCCGATGCCCGCCAGGAGCTCTGCACTGAGGTTCTTAGTGATCTTAGGGGCGTAAATAGCGTTAAAGGAATAGAAGATGGGACGGTAGGGCTGGTAGCCGCCGTAAAGAGCCTGACTGGCGCGCCAGAAAAGGTCGCCTTCAAAGCCGAAGTGGTGATGAAGCATCAGGTCCGCACTGAAGCCGGGGTAGGTGCCGCCGCCATCACTGGGATAAAGCAAGCCGTCGACAGTGGTAGGAGCAGCGGACTTAGTGGTGCTCACGCCGAAGGCGGCGTCAAATTGCTGGGCAAAGGCGGCTGCGGCGGCAAACAGAAACAAGCTGGTGACAACCAACACTTTTTTGTTCACTTTTTTCTCCGAGGGAATGATGGAAAGTTTGATTCGCAGACTACTGATAAAGTTGGACTAGAGATAGCGAAGCCTGTCAGACGATCTGCAAACTTTCCCATTTTCAGCACGTTCTGCCAGGGCGAGCGGCTTTTCACCGAAACGGCACCCTGGAACAATCTGTAATTTATTCTAACTGAATTCAATCTACTAAACCCGAGCCAAGCGGGGGAGTTGCGTCGATTGGCCCTTCCCGATTGTCAACCATCGTAAAGTGGCTGCGACTCGCGCCTGATTGTAAAGCGGGCTCAGGAACCATTACATTCAGGCTTCCAAAAGAGCTACAATTCTGATACTTCGAAGGCCAACGGCGGCCTATTTATTGTCAGCCGACATGACAGCCAAGCTGCGCATACTCGTCCGGCCTGACCTAATGGTGTGAAGGAGAAAATTTATGGCAACGGCATTGAAGCTGGTTCCCCCTGAAGCAAAAGTTACGAGTTTCCTTTCCCGCAAACACAAAATGCTGATCAACGGTAAATGGCTGGATGCCGCATCGGGCCAGATGTTTCCCACCTATGATCCCGCGACGGGAGTGGTGCTGGCGGAAATCGCGGAAGGCGACCGGGAGGATATCAACCGAGCCGTCCACGCGGCGCGGCAGGCATTTGAAAACGGGCCGTGGCGGAAGCTGACAGCGTCCGAACGAGGACGGCTGATCTGGAAACTGGGTGATCTGCTGGAACAGAATCTCGAAGAATTTGCGGAGTTGGAGAGTCTCGATAATGGCAAGCCGCTGACGGTTGCGCGCGTGGCCGATGTTCCCCTGGCAGCCGATCTGTTTCGTTACATGGCAGGTTGGGCAACGAAGATCGAAGGCAACACAATTCCGATTTCTGTGCCATATACCCCCGGCGCGAGATATCTGGCGTACACCTTGCGCGAACCGGTCGGAGTGGTCGGGCAGATCATTCCATGGAATTTTCCGCTCCTCATGGCCGCGTGGAAATTGGGTCCGGCGCTGGCGACAGGATGCACGGTTGTGCTGAAGCCCGCCGAGCAAACGCCGCTCTCTGCGCTGCGTCTGGGAGAGTTGATTCAAGAAGCCGGTATCCCGGACGGGGTGGTCAATATCGTTCCCGGATATGGCGAGACGGCCGGCGCCGCGTTGGCGGCGCATCCGGGCGTCGATAAGGTGGCATTTACCGGGTCGACGGAGGTCGGAAAACTGATTTTGCAGGCGGCAGCGGGGAATCTAAAGAAGGTGTCGCTCGAGCTCGGCGGCAAATCGCCTAACATCGTTTTTGCCGATGTAGATTTGGATGCGGCGGTACAGGGCGCATCCAGCGCGATTTTCTTTAATCATGGGCAGTGCTGCTGCGCGGGATCCCGGCTATTTGTCGAGAAGAAAGTATTCGATAAAGTCGTGGATGGCGTGGCTGAACAGGCGTCGAAGATCCGCCTGGGGCCGGGCTTTGACGCAAACACCGATATGGGCCCGCTGGTTTCCAAGGAGCAACTGGAGCGAGTATGCGGTTATTTGGAATTGGGATTATCCGAAGGCGCAAAGGCGGTCACTGGCGGCAGCAAGCACGGCGACAAAGGCTACTTTGTGAAACCGACGGTGCTGGTGAACACCCAGCCGAAGATGAAAGTCGTGCAAGAAGAAATCTTCGGTCCGGTCGTCACGGCGATTCCGTTTGATAATCCCTCGGAGTTGGTCGCGCAGGCCAATGAGTCGGAATATGGACTTGCGGCCGGCATCTGGACAAACGACGTTAAGAAGGCGAACCGGTTGGCGGCAGATTTACGAGCTGGCACGGTGTGGATTAACTGCTACAACATTTTCGACGCAGCACTGCCATTTGGTGGATACAAGCAGTCGGGCTGGGGCCGTGAAATGGGCCACGAGGTGTTAGAGCAGTACACAGAAGTCAAAGCGGTTTGCAGCGCCATGTAGAAAAGCAGGTTTCTCGACGAAGCGAGATGGTCCGTGAAACGGACCATCTCGCTTCGCTCAAAATGACAGGTCGTAAAAGAGATACGCGGGTGGTGACACCCGCAGTAAATCACCAAACTCTGCACTGATTCGCGTGGACCATTGGCTGGCCAGCATGGCATCCGAAAGCATGCTCAAATTCTGGCATGTTGGCGAGGGTGTTGTTTACCCGATACCGTTGGAGCGAGTGCCCCTGCGTCAACACCGCCGTGCGCGCGGCTTCTGGACGAAGTTCCCCGCACCAGATGTTGGCGAAAGACAAGAAGAAATTCTGCAGTTCAGTCAGGCCATCGGGAGTTGGACTGTCCAGCGTCTTTCCCTGCGCCTTCAGAGTACTTTCTAATGCCGATAACGCGAGATGGATGCCGCCATTGTCGGCGGTATCTTCGCCTGCTGACAGCTTGCCATTCTGCTTTACCCCGGCTTCAGGAACGTCCTGTGTGTATTCGTCCTGAATGCACTGGTCACGTTTGTCGTAGTTGGCGGCATCTTCGGGCGTCCACCAGTCTTTGAGGTTCCCTTGCGCATCGAATTTTCGTCCCTGATCGTCGAAGCCGTGAGTGATTTCATGCCCGATGACGACGCCGATTGCGCCATAGTTCACGGCATCAATCTGAGTAGCGTCGAAAAAAGGCGGCTGAAGAATGCCGGCAGGGAAGTTGATAGTGTTGGTTTGAGCATCTTCGTAGGCGTTGACGGTGGGCGGAGTCATGCCCCAATCATGACGATCGGCCGGCTTGCCAAATTTGGCCATGCGACGGTCGATTTCGAAATGAGCAGCTCGCTCAACGTTCCCCAGAAAATCGTCACGTTTGATGACGAGTGAGGAGTAGTCGATCCAATGATCGGGATAGCCAATTTTGTCAATCTGCGCCGATAGTTTAAGGTTGGCAAGTTTCTTTGTTTCTGGCGACATCCAAGAAGCGGCATCAATCTCTTCATGCAAAGCGGTCTCAATGGCTTTTGCCATTTGTTGCATGCGCTCTTTGTCCTCAGGAGGGAAGTACTTCGCAACGTAGGCCTGCCCGACAGCGTCGCCAAGATCGGCGTCGGCGTTCTGGGAGCAGCGCCGCCAGCGAGGCTGCGGTTGAGCAGCGCCGAAGAGCTGCCGCCCGAAGAAGTCGAATAGCTCGTTGAAAAACGGATCGCTGAGATACTGTGCCATGAACCGCAGGGTAGAGTAGCGGAAATAGGCGCGCCATGACTCGATCGATTCGGACGCAATGATCTTGTCCATGCCGCGAAAGAAGTCCGGTGCGAGCACCAGATATTCGGGAGACGAAGGTGCCTTCATGGCGGCGAAATAGCGATTCCAGTCAAAGGAAGGCGTCAGCGCCTGGACTTGTTGCAATGTCATCTTATTGTTCTGATTCTTGGGATCGCGTCGAGCAACGATGTCCATTGCCGCTTTCGCCAAACCGGTCTCGATGGTCAGCACTGACTGTGCATCGCTTGCCGCTTGGGTCGATGATTCGCCACTCAACTCCAGCATTTTGGAGATGTGCTTTACATAATTCTCACGAATCTGTTTCGATTTCGCATCGTCGTTCAAATAGAACTCACGGCTAGGCATGCCCATACCTGACTGATCGAGGGCGGCGAGCATCGAGCTAGCATCATTAAAGTCGGGCAACGCATAAATGCCGAACAGTACGCCGGGATATTGGGCATCCACAAAATTCAGATTGGCCGGGCGAATGATCTGGTGAATGGAGGCAACAAGCTCGGGTAACTGCGACTTGTCCTGCAACTTGGCGATGCGGTCCAACTCCGATTCGAGAGGGGTAATGCCGAGTTTGTTGATGGTGGCTACATCCATGCAGGACGCGTAATAATCGCCAGCTTTCTGTTCAGCGGGTGCGCGATTCGTGGCTTTGGCCGCATCTTCCAGCGTAAGATGTACCGCTGACACGTTCCAGACCGCCAACTTGGCAAAGGTCCCTGACCCAGGCTGATCGGGAGGAATCGGATTGGCCTTGATCCATTTGCTGCAGGCGTATTGGAAAAAATCCGAGCAAGGATCGAGAGAGTGGTCGACCTGATCTGGGTTGAAATGCAGCAACGGCGGAGTCGAATCAGAATTAGCGCTCTTCTGCGCAAACGAGACGGCGCAAAGCAGACAAACAATGATCAAGACGGGGTTAAAACGCACAGAATTATCCCTCCAAAGGTGCAAACCTGTTTAGACGCGAGGCGGACGATTTGGTAATCGCGGAAGCGCCGTTAGTCCACCCTGAAATCCGCAATTGCAGCGGCTTTTCCCGACCCTCCAGTCGCGTGCTGGGTGCGCCATTCGGCTTCCGTGAGCACCGAAATACCTTCCATCTTTTTCTTCTTGAGGCCGGCGTTGATTCCTGGGAGGTCAGCATCCGTCAGCTTTTTGAAATCATTGATCACATCGTCGAGTTCGTGCGATAAGGCATCTTCGCGCGTCACCTGATAGTCCGCGGGACGGCCTTGGTAGCTGTCCACATCGCCGTAGAGTTCGCCAAGATATTCGCGAATCCGTTGCTCACCGGTGATTGCCCCGCCTTCCTTGGTTGCGACGATCTTCGAACGAAGGTCGTCGCATTGCTGGGCAAGGTGTTGCAGGTGGCCGCGCAGGGTATCTTTCTCCGTCAGCTTGGCCGCATCTGCGTTGGCCACATCTCGTACCCCTTGAATCGCGCTGGCGGCGTAGCTCATGTGCTCGATGGTCCCATAAATCCGCATCATGAGATCGAATTGCGCTTTGCGGTCATCCACGTTGTACTTAGCCCGCGGATCGAGCACCACATTGAGCGTCTCCGTGTAGACCTGGTCTCCCTTGGTCATTTTGACGGTGTAGGTGCCCGGCAAAACCCGTGGACCCTGGGCGGCTTCAAACAAAGCCGTGGCTGCAGGCGTGACAATTGGCGGCTTAAGCCGCATCGACCACAGTGCGCGGTTCAAGCCGCGATGTGTACTGCCGTCGACAGTATCGACCAGCTTTCCGCTTTGGTCGAAGACTTCGATCTTCAGATCGCCGAAAATGTGGCGCCGCTTTTGATAATACGTAATGAATGCTTCGGTGCTGCGGCTCGGGCCGATGAAAGTGGCATCACCCTCCGCCCAGCCGCCGTTGGCGTCGAAATACTGAATGGCCGGAGGACCCTGTATGAGAGCCGCATCTTTGGCCATCAGATCCGGAGTAAGCGCGCGCAACGGGCTGATATCATCAATGATCCAGATGCCGCGGCCATGGGTCGCGAGTACCAAATCCGATTCGCGCGCCTGAACGGCAATGTCGTCAACAGCAACTGCGGGAAAGTTGCTTCCTTTATATTGCGCCCAGCGCTGGCCGCCATCGCAAGATATCCATAGGCCGAATTCCGTTCCGACAAAAAGAATGTTGGGATTGACACTGTCTTCTTTGATTACGTGCGCGAAGCCCTGAACTCCGTTTTCCTGCAGGTTTAAAGAAGTCCAGGATTTTCCGTAGTCTGTTGTTTTGTATGCGTAAGGCTTCAGGTCGCCGAAGGTGTGGCGATCGAAAGTAGCGTAGGCGGTGGCTTCGTCAAACCGGCTGGCCTCAATCGTGGAGACCCAGGAATTTTTTTCCAGTCCGGGCACGTTGCCGACGACATTCGTCCAGGTCTTGGCACCGTCGCGGGTGATCTGCACATTGCCGTCGTCGGTTCCGACCCAGATGATCCGCCGGTTTTTCGGCGACTCAGAAATGGAAAAGATCGTGGTGTGCATCTCCGCCGAGGAGTTATCGACGGTGACACCACCCGATTCTTCCTGCTTTTGTTTCTCGGGATCGTTGGTGGTCAGGTCGGGTGAAATGCGGTCCCAGGATTGCCCATGATCGCGCGAGCGGAACAGGAGCTGCGCGCCAATGTAAATCGTGCCCTTTTCGTTGGGGCTCAGGGCGATCGGAGTGTTCCAGTTGAAGCGAAGCTTGCCCTCGTTGTAGCCAGCAAATGGCTTGATGGAGCGGGTTTCGAGCGTATGCCGATTGACGCGACCAATCTCTCCGCCTTGAGATTCTGCATAGATATAGTTGGAATCGGCCGGGTCCTCGAACATCCAGAAGCCATCGCCCCCATACATGTTTTCCCAGCGGGAATTCGAGACGCCACCGGGATAGGAAGAATCGCCGACCCAACTACTGTTGTCTTGCAAGCCGCCGTACACATGATAGGGATTCGAATTGTCGAGGCTGACGTGGTAGAACTGCGAAACCGGCAGGTTCATCAGATGCCGCCAGCGTGTACCTCCATCTTCGCTGCGCCATAGACCGCCATCATCCCCGGCAAAAACGATGTTGGGATCTGCAGGATCGATCCAAAGATCATGGTTGTCGCCGTGGGTATTTGCCACGCGGCTGAAGCTGCGTGCTCCATTCACGCTCAGCAACAAAGGACCATCTGGTTTAAAAATTTTATTTTCATTGTTCGGATCGACAATCAAGTTGGCGAAATAGAAAGGGCGCCAGACGACGAATTGACTGTCGTCCAGGCGAGTCCAGTTCTGGCCGCCATCGTCAGAGCGAAACATCGCGCTCTTCTTGGATTCGATCATCGCATAGACGACTTGTGGCTTCGAGGGCGCGACGGCCAAAGCGATGCGGCCGTATGGCTTGTCAGGAAGTCCTTTACTGTTGCTGTTGGTGAGTTCCGTCCAGTGCTCGCCGCCGTCCGTCGATTTGTATACTCCGCTGCCCGCGCCGCCGGAGCGGAAAGTCCAGCCTTGGCGGCGAAAGTCCCACATTGCGGCATAGACGGTTTGCGGGTCCTGTGCGCTCATGGCCAGCATGGCGCAGCCAGTGGAACCATTCGCACCCGCGAGAACCTTATTCCATGTTTTGCCGCCGTCGCTGGTCTTGTACACCCCGCGTTCGTTGTTGTCATTCCACAAATGGCCGGTGGCGCAGGCAAGAACACTGTTGCTGTCTTTGGGGCTAATCAGAATTTTTGCGATGTGCTCGGAATCCTTCAAGCCGACATTCGTCCAGTTCTCGCCGCCGTCGGTAGATTTGTAAATGCCGTCGCCCACCGAAACGCTATTCCGTACCCAGGATTCTCCAGTCCCGACCCAGACGTTCTGTGGATTGGAATGATCGATGGCAACCGCGCCGATCGATTGCACGGACTCACGATCGAAAACGGGCTTGAACGTCGTGCCGCCGTTGATCGACTTCCATACGCCTCCGCTGGCCGAGCCGACAAAAATCGTGATGCGGCCCTTCTCGTCGACGGCATCGACCGCTGCGATTCGGCCGCTCATCGTCGCCGACCCGATATTGCGCGCGGGAAGGCCGGAGACGGTCGCGGCATCGAACTTCACCGCTTGCTGCGCAGACGCGAGCAGGGGAAGAAGCAGAGTCGACAAGCTCACCAGACAAAGCGATAAGAGAATTGAGACGGAAGAATGGCGGCGATGAATCATTGGTTCGAAATCCTCATTGAAATGTTCGTGCCAGACGGACGGATCTAAACTCACGGTTTCGGCGCTTCCTTCTTAAGCGATGCAGGTAGCGCAAAATCAGAATCTTCCAGGGGAAGATTGACTTCGACTTTGTCGATGGTAATCGTCGACCACGAAGTCGGATCATCTTTGGGGCCGGAGCTGATTGAAAATGGGTACATCACCCCGTGGATGGGCTTATACGAACCCATCTCACTGGCGTGCTCGCGCACCGAACCGCGAATGAATTCCTGGCGTTCCTCGCGGATCACGAGGTAAGCGTCCGGATCGAGATAGTAATAAACGATATCGCCATCTTTGAGCGTAACTTTCAGGCGCAGGGCGTCATCGCCGTCCACGGTGTCGTGGCCCATGTATTCGACGGTGTTTCCCTTGGCCTTGTAGTCCACGAGCGGACCATCGAAGTCGGAATCGATGAGCATGTCACGCACATCGTCTTCGCCCATCAATTGCGGGTCTTTCTTGCCACCGAACGGGCTAATACGCCAGCCGGTGCTTCCATCGTATGCTTCTACTCCGGTCATTCCCTGAAGCGAAAATGCAGTGCGGACCAGATTCGGGCGCTTGTTCTCGACGGTCAGCGAAATGGTAAACCCGCCGGGCGAAACTTGTTTGCCCGTAACGCGAATGGTCTGAACCGCCTTAATTTTGTCCATCCCGCCCCGGGCTTCGATATTTTTATTGATCAGCTCATCGGCGGTCTGGGAAAAGGCGAGCAGGCTGCAGCCGAGCAGAATGAGCACACTGGCGAAGCAATTGCGCATGAAGCAGGCTCCTGAAGATAAACTATGCCTTTATAGTGGGAAAACAGACACTGTACGCTTGTTAGACGGATTTGCCAAGTCGAGGTAAGCGTTTTCCCGCACAAATTCCGGGGATTCTAGCGTTTTGACTCGCGGGAAATTCTCCGGTAGCCTTAACGTTCTTCCATGCCCGATCCCGCTCCAGCTATCTCTGTCCAGGGCCTCAAGAAGTCGTATGGCAATCTTGAGGCTGTCAAGGGAATTGACTTTGTGATCGCGCCGGGCGAGGTTTTTGGCTTGCTCGGGCCAAACGGCGCGGGCAAAACCACGACGGTCGAGATTCTGGAAGGTCTGCGGCCACGCTCCGGTGGGCAGGTAACCGTGCTTGGCTTCGATCCCAATACCCAGCGCGAGCGGCTCAAGGATCGTATCGGCGTTTGCCTACAGGCCACGAATTTGCCGGAGAAGATTCGCGTGCACGAGGCGATGCACTTGTTTGCCGCTTTTTACACTCGTCACGTCGACTTGGGTCAGCTTCTGCGCCGTCTGCAACTCGAGGAAAAGCGGGAAGCCTTTTACAGTACTCTCTCGGGCGGCCAGAAGCAGCGGTTGGCACTGGCTCTGGCCCTGGTGAACGATCCGCAACTTATTTTTCTCGATGAGCCGACCACCGGCCTCGATCCGCAGGTACGAGTCGAAATTCATTCTCTGCTCGAAGAGTTGAAAAAAGAGCGCCGCACCATTCTGATGACCACGCACTACATCGAAGAGGCAGAGCGGCTGTGCGATCGCGTGGCCATCGTGGATGAAGGGCGGATTATCGCCATGGACACGCCGCGCAAACTGCAGCAGCAAAGCCGAACCGCGTCCAGCATTGTGGTTACGTGTGCGACTCCATTCCCGCAGCAGCGGCCCGTATGGGCGGAGGCGACAAGTGCAGCCGTGGATTCTACTGGGCGCACCCTCACGATCAATTCCCGCCGTGCCGCTGCTACGCTCGTCGATTTAGTGAAATGGATCGACCAGCAGGGCCTGGAGCTTACCGACGTCCACCTGAAGCAGCCTACGCTGGAAGACGTTTTCATCGAACTCACCGGAAAGAGCCTGCGCGAATGAACGCCTACAAGGCATTGATCGATATAGATCTGAAGCTGGCTCTGCGTCAGCGTTCGGTCATCTTTTTTAACTACCTCTTTCCTCTGATCTTTTTCTTCATCTTCGCGCAGGCGATGCATGCCGAGCGCGGATCGGCCATGACCATCGTGATTGCGATGGTGCTGATCATCGGTATTCTTGGCAACGGATTTTTTGGGGCTGGAATCCGGGCCGTGCAGGAGCGCGAAGCCAACATTCTGCGGCGCTACAAAGTTACTCCGATTACGCCTGCGCCGCTGCTGATCGCGTCCGTGGTGACGGGCTGGATTTTGTACATGCCGAACGTGCTGCTGATTTTTGGGCTGGCGCATTATCTCTACGGCATGCCTTGGCCGGATAGGATCTGGTCGATCCTGCTATTTGTCTCGATTGCGATTGCTGCTTTTCGCGCCATTGGCCTGATCCTCGCTTCCGTAACCAACTCGATGCAGGAGAGCCAACTGTTGGTGCAGTTGGTTTACTTGCCCATGCTGTTCCTGAGCGGTGCGACCTTTCCGTTGTCGATGTTTCCGCCATGGCTGCTCAACATTACGCAGTTTGTCCCCGCGACCTATCTCGTCACCGGCGTGCAGGGCATGTTGTTACGAAACGAAAGCATCGCCGCCAACCTGCAGCCGGTAGGTGCATTGATTCTCACCGCGGCTGTGGGATTATTCGTCGCTTTCAAACTATTTCGATGGGAAAAGGAGGAGAAGATACGGGCCTCGGCCAAGCTTTGGCTGGTCGGTGTTCTGTCGCCGTTTCTAGTGCTCGGTGCGTGGCAAATGCACGCCCGCACGAATGTCGAGAAAACCAAGGCTTTGAACCGCGAATTGGCGCGCAGCGATACTTTTCTGATTCGCGGCGCTCGCATTTTCATTGGCGACGGCAAGGTCATCGAGAATGGTGCGGTGCTGGTGCGAGGCGGCAAAATCGCGGAAATTTACGATGGAGCTGGACCGGATCCTAAGTCGGTGAAAGCTGAACCGGTCGAAGCTGCCGGCAAGACTGTTCTTCCAGGTCTCATCGACGTTCATATCCATCTTGGGGCTCCGGGCGGAATCATGACTGACATGAAAGATTACGACCCGGGTAAGGTCTTCTTGCGAAATCTTGCGGCGTATCTATATAGCGGCGTGACCACCGTACGAAGTGTCGGCGATCCGCTTGATAGCATCTTGAAAGCTCGTTCTACGGTCAATAGCGGAGAGATGCTGGGCGCAGAGCTATTCGCTTGCGGCCCCTTGTTTACGGCTCCGGGTGGTCATGGAACCGAATACTTTAAAGACTTGCCTCCGCCCATTCGTGATCAGCTCAATCAACAGTTCTTGAGACTTCCGGCATCTCCCGAGCAGGCGCGCCAACAAGTTGACGATCTAAAAAAACAGGGCGTGGATTGCATTAAGGCCATCTTGGAATCCGGCGGCGGAGGGTTGGTTTACAACCGCATGGATACAGGGCTTTTCGATGCCGTCGCGCAGGAAGCCCATGCGGACAATCTTCCCTTGGCTGTCCACACAGGGGATGCACGAGACGTGGCAGATGCGGTTCAGGCGAAGGCCAACTCCATCGAGCACGGATCGTTTCGGGAGGCTATTCCCGACGCTTTATTCGCGCAGATGGCGGCGCAGGGAAGTTTCTACGACCCGACTCTGAGTGTGGGCGAGGCCTTCAAGGATATTTCTGCTGGCAACACGGACCTGCTCAAACGGTCTTTGGTGCAGCAAGTTGCCCCACCGGGTCTGATTCAGGGAACCATCGACGCCTTCGCTTCGAAAGATGGCGAAGCCATGCGAGCCCGCCTCTCGAAGTATCCCATCGACATGCAAATTGCCGACGATAACCTGAAACGTGCCTACCAGCACCGGGTTTTGCTGGTCACCGGCAGTGACGCCGGCAACTTGCTGGTGATTCATGGGCCAACCGTGCAACATGAAGTCGCTCTTTGGGTAGAGGCCGGAATTCCTGCAACCGTTGCCTTGCAAGCTGCAACTCTCAACGCGGCGAAACTGTTACGAGCAGAGGATCATATTGGATCGATTCGCGTCGGCAACGACGCCGACTTGTTAATTGTGGATGGAAACCCGCTTGAAGACATTTCGGCTACCGAACGAATATCGATGGTCGTCTTCAAGGGCGAACGCCTCGACCGAACGGCGCTGTTTGAACAGCAGTAGAAGAGCATTCCGGCCAGCTCCTGGCGACTAGCTAGAAGCTGGTGTCCGGATAGCGAGAGCCGCCGTTACACGATGCCCATCTTCTTCTGCATCTCTTCGAGCGACAGGCCCTTGGTTTCTGGATAAACCAATAGAACCACGAAGAATTGCAGCACCATCATCGCGGCGAAGAACGCAAAAGGATATCCGCCTGAAGATGCCGCCATCAGGGGAAAGCAGACGGAAATGAGCCCGTTCATGAACCAGTGCGAGAAGCTCCCCAGACTTTGTCCCTTGGCGCGGACATTGTTGGGAAAAACCTCACCCAGATAGACCCAGATCACCGCCCCCTGCGAAAACGCGAAAGACGCAATGAAGCCAATCAGCAACCAGACGAGTAAATTTTGATGGCTGCCTGAAAAAAAGATTACAGAAACGCCGGCCAGGCATAGGGCCATTGCCACGGCGCCAACCAGCAGCAAAATCTTGCGCCCGATTTTGTCGATGACCGACATCGCGAGGATCGTGAACAGCAGGTTGGTTCCTCCGACCGCGACCGCTTGCAGACTGCTGGAGGCGCGACTGAATCCGGCATAAGCAAAAATATCATTAAGGTAATATAGGACGGCGTTGATGCCCGACAACTGATTAAACATGCCCACGGTCACGGCCAGGAAAATCGGCAGAAGATATCGCCGCGAGAACAGCTTTTCGGCCGCTTGCTCCTGCTCCACGTGAATGGATTGAACAATCTCCTGCAGTTCGTGCTCGTAATCGTGTTCGCCGGTGAGTTGCAGGATTTTTCTGGCCTCCTCGATGCGGTTTTTCTTCACCAGCCACCGCGGACTCCGCGGAATCCCAAATAAGGTCACAAAAAATAATGCCGCGGGAAGCGCCGTAACGCCCAGTTCCCACCGCCATTCCGCGAGGCCGAACTCTTGCAGGGTGATCAGGTAATTCGACAAATACGCCACCAGAATGCCGAACACGATGTTGAACTGAAAGAATCCTACGAGGCGCCCGCGCAGATCGGGTGGCGCGATTTCAGCGAGGTACATCGCACTGAGTACGGAAGAACCGCCAATCCCAAGCCCTCCGATGAAGCGGAACACAATCAGGGCATACCAGTTCCACGCGAACGCGCAGCCAATGGCGGAGGTCAGGTACAAGACCGCCATGATTTTCAGGCTGTCCCGCCGGCCGAAGCGTTCGCCAGGAATGGCCGCGAGCAGCGCGCCGAAAATTGCACCTAACACCGCGCTATCGACTGTGATGCCGATAACTTCCGGCGAAAGCTGGTAGGTTTGCCGCAGCGTTCCGATGGCGCCGGAGATCACGGCGGTATCGAATCCAAACATCAGGCCGCCCAACGCGGCTACAGCCGTGCTTTTTGCGAGATAGGCATTCAGCTTCATGCAAGCTCTTGGACGAAATTATTGGGTTGTATCGGTAATCGGCGTCGCAAACTGCACCTTGACAGTTTTAATTTCATACGGCTTGGTGTGCACGGTGACAGCATTATTCTGCAGGCTCAACGGGGCGACGGTCTTTTCCATCAGATTTGTCTCAGATGCCGATTGTGCACCCGGTGGAAGGCTTAGCTTCACGTCCGCTTCTTTCCCTGCCCATTCGTAGAAGCGCAGAATGAGAGCATTCTCGTCCTCGGCTTTCTTGACCGCGGTGAGAACGACATTGTTAGCTTCGACCTGGACAAACGAATATTCGGCCGGGAGGGGGCCTGCATGGGTTTCAGTTTGCATCGCGGCTAGTTTGTCATTCAATTCGTAGGCCTGACGTACAGTAAAGGCGTCCCGCCATGTCCCCCCGTGCGGATAGAGCGAATAGGTGAACTCATGATGGCCCTCGTCGGCATGAGGGTCGGGCCATTCGGGCGAGCGCAGCAGAGAAAGGCGCAGCACGTTACCTTTGGCATCGTATCCATACTTGCAGTCGTTGAGCAGGCTGAAACCATGGGTTGCATCGGAAAGATCGGCCCAACTCTGCGCAGGAACTTCGAACTTGGCTTGCTCGGCAGGCGTATTACGAGTCGTCGGGCGCTCGATGGAGCCATAGGGGATGGAGAATGTGGCCTTATCGCTGTGAGCGCTGAGCGGGAAAGCGACCTTCAGCAGAATATGTTTTTCATGCCATTCCACATGCGTGTTTACATCGACGCGCGAAACACCAGCGTACATAGTGATGTCTTGCACAAACGTCGAGTTCTGGAAATGGTTCTTTACGCGCAATACTGCTCGCAGCGGCCCATTTTCGATGAGTTTGACTTCGTCGGCGTGGTCCAGGTCCCAGTGTTGTTTTTCAAAGTCCGCGTCGATGTTCCACGCGTCCCAGCGTTTGGGTTTGTCGTAAAAAGTTTGCAGCAGGTTGCCGCATGTGGAATTCTTCGGGCCACCGCTGTCGGTTTCTGCCCTCGCTAGAGATTCTGTGCGGCTTTGCTTGTCGAAAAGGCTTGTCATGCAACCGGTCTGGGGATCGGCGGTCAGGCGAACGAAGTCGTTTTCAAGAGTGTTTCCCGAAGCATGGACGGCGACATGATTTGCCGGCGCCAGCTTGGTTGCACGGACGAAGTAAGTCGCATAGCCCAGCGCCGGGGTACTGGCCAGAATCAGAATCCGCGCGCGATTGGTTCCGGCTTCCATCGACAATAACTGCGATTCGATCGGCTTGCCGGCAGAATCGACGACTTCAACCTGTTTCGCGGGTCCGGGCATCTGTACTTCGGTCTCAATCACCTCGGTTCGCGGCCAGGCAAGTGAATTGAAGACTAACACTGGCGTACCTTTACCGAGAGTGTTGACGTGCACGGCGAGTTCACGAAGGGAGTGCTGAATGATGGCCTGGTCGGTGCGACCGACGTCTTCGAGATTGCGCTTTGCATCGAGATAGTTAACCGCGATGCCAGAGCCTGGCATAACGTCGTGAAAATGATCGAAGAGCAAGTTTTTCCACGCTAGGTGCAGATCGTCCTGAGGGTAGGGAAGTTGGAAGAGCGACGCCAGCGAGGCATACTTTTCCGCGTCAAGCGTCAACCCCTCTGCGCGTCGAATGCGTCGTTTGGTTTCCGCTTGCGTGGTGTAAACGCCGCGGTGATATTCAAAATACAACTCGTCGTTCCACGTGGGGACCTTTAGATCAGGCAGCTTAGTTTCAAGATCAGCAAAGAAATCCTTGGCAGTGCTGAAATCGATGCTCGGAAAAACTGTGTCTGGCGCCCGTAAGCGGTCGGCGGTATCCAGCATCGTACGCGTCGGGCCGCCGCCGTGATCGCCGATACCATACAGATACAGCATTTCCGGATGATCGGTCAGGGTTGGTCCATAGATTGAAGGCGCATAGAACGCGAGATCCTTGGTGATCTGTTCAGCTTCAAATTGATTTGCATATTCATGCGGGAAATAGGTCAGCAGACGACTGCCGTCGGGAGCTTCCCACCAGAACAAACGATAAGGGAACTTTGTGTAGTCGGTGGCCCAGAGCAGCTTGCTGGTAACGAAGTAATCGATGCCGGACTTCTTGTAGATTTGCGGAAGTTGCCAGTTGTAGCCGAAGGAATCGGGATTCCAACCAATATTAATGTCGACGCCGAAATTCTTCTGAAAGTATCGTTTCCCGACTAAAATCTGCCGAACCAGCGATTCTCCTGCCGGCATATTCAGGTCGGGCTCGACCCACATGCCGCCGATGACCTCCCATCGGCCTTCTTTCACGCGCTCCTGAATCTGTCGAAAAAGATCGGGATATTTTTCCTGCATCCATTCATAGGTTCGAGCAGACGACATGGTGAACTTCAGGTCGGGATACTCACGCATCAGATCGAGAACACTTTGGAACGTGTTTCGCACAACTTCGACCGTTTCGGTCCACGGCCAAAGCCACGCCATGTCGATGTGGGAGTTTCCGATGGCGCGAACAGTGAATTGCTTCATCCAAGGCTTCAGAGAATCCAGTTGTGATTGCGCTTTTCGCAAGGAGGCATCGAAGCCCATTTCATCGCCTTTGTCGAGAAGCGAAAAGTCGATGGCCTTCTCGGCCGAATCGAGAGTTTGTTCCCGTCCGGCTTTGCCATCGCTGTAGGCGTCGATTAGCGGTCGGGCGGCTAGGAACTCGGTCCTTATCAAGGCCGGATCAGGCCGGCCGGGCGGCGGTTCGATCAGCAGTTGTGCGCGCTGGAATGAGCTTGCGGCATAGTTGGAAACCACTCGCACAGCCACGAGAAATCTCTGCCCGCCGTGCGCAGTTTGCGTGAGCAAAATCGGCTGCTGCATGTCGTCGTCACCACGAGAGATCAGCGAGCCATTGGAAAATACCGTGATTGTGACGGGGCCTTTGTTGTTCCAGGGAAAGTCGAAATTCAAATCGAGCTTGACTCGCGCATCCTGAATGGCATAACCGTTGATTCTCCTAGGAACCTCGATCCAGCGCCGCAGGACGCGAGGTCCCGTCCAGGTGGTGCCAGCTTGCATGATTTCCCATCCGGAATCATCGATCGAAGGATCTTCCGGATGGGCAACATCAGAATGAAAATGCCAATCCGGCAAAGGCAGCGTTGTGAGCGACGCGAGGCGGTCGAGAATCGCTTTGTCAGGGTAGAGTGGGGCGGGTTGCTGGCCAACACTACAGATGGATAGGAATAAGACGATCGTCAAAATGCAAAATCGCTTCACGACAATTCTCCGGAGCCCATAAATGATGAATTAGCAGCCAGTTTCAATGACTCGTGGACAGATACTTTGCGGGAATGGGTATGTCGGCGGTCTCATGCTGCCATTGTGCACCGGTGATCCACCAGCGCTTGCCATCGTTGAATAGCTGAATGCTGTTGATGCCGCGAATCACATGGGGATCATCGGGTGTATTGCGTGATTCGTAGGAACTCCATACGTTGGCAATGTTTCCATAAATCTCAACCCGCTCCGCGAGTTCGTGTTCGACGTGTCCGGCTTTTCCCACGCTGCCGATGACCATTTTGCTGAACTCATCCATCGTCATGAGATGAGCCGCGCCCTGGCCTTCTTTTAGACTCACGCTGACCAACTGTGCGTGCGGCAGAAATAGAGAACGAAACCGATCGAGATTCAAGGTCTGGCCAGGAGGACAAGAGATTGCATCGTAGGAAGCCTTAACGGTGGCGGAGGCGGAACTGACGTCTTCGGGCTTGGCCGCTGGCCACGAAGCCTCCTGCGCGTCGGCCGCTAGGTTGAGGAGGAGAAAAAATCCAAGGATCGCATATAAAGCCCAGAATATTTTTTTCATGGTGCATCCCTTCAAGTGGAGTCGCCGGATGGAAGGCTCGCTCATCCAGGATTTTCCGGTGCGAGCAAGGTTACAACAAACTAGCGGTTCCGTGCAGAGAATCCAGGATACCGCTCGGCTTCTAGGGATGCCACTCTCCGATACGAACGGTGACATCGCCGGATTCTGCGGCAACAGCGGCGCAAAGATCAGGTTTCAGATTTAATTGCCAAATTAGCCAGCGCTCGGATTCCTCGGGCTGATCGAAGATCTCGAGTTGCAATTTTGCGTTCCCGTTTTTTGGAATGACGGCGAACCCTGCCAAACCCATGGACAGCCCTTCTCCAACGGCTTTGATGTAGGACTCCTTGGCAGTCCAGCAGGCGAAAAAAGCCGCTAGCTGCTCGGCGATGGGGTGTGACCGTAACCATTTGCACTCTTGGGGCGAAAAAAAACGAGTCGCCAATTCCAAGGGCTTCAGGTTGTCGCGAATCTTCTCGACGTCGATGCCCACTCGTCGCTTACGAGCAATCGCCATGGCTGCAGTTCCCTCGGTGTGAGACAAGTTGAAGCAAAGTCCATCCCCATCGACGAGCGCAGGTTTGCCGTTCTTACTCGATGAGAATCGAAGTGCCAACGGTTCCGCACGCACATACTTCGCGAGCACAGCGCGCAGGAAGGCGTGGGAAATGACGTATTGTTTGCGGGCGTGATCAACGAGAAACCGCCCGGCCCGCGCTTGTTCAGCGGAATTGAGCCGGTGAGTGAGACGATTGACAGCTTCTTCCTCATGCCCGAGGTCCGTGTGCCAGACGTGAATCTCATCCTCTTGAAGGACTCCGTCGAGATCTATCAAAGTTGACCCGATGGGCATGACTGGTTTCTTCCGCTGATCCTACACATCCGTACGATAGGGAGTATACAACTCGTAAATGGGTTGTTTTTTTCGGATGTTCGCTGGGTGAGGGTCGGAATACAATTCCGCTATTCCAGCCTGATTATTTTCGGCGCACGCAGTCTTGGTTTCAGGGAGCAGGGTGATGCGTATGAGAAGCCTGGAGCAGATTCTGCAAGAGAAGGAAACAGAGTTGGCAACAGTACGTCAGCAGGTGGAGGCGCTGCGGTTTGTTGCTCCGATGCTGGTAGAACTAAAGGATACCTCCCCGACCCTGACGGACCGCTCGCAAAACGCCGGTGGTCAGCGAAATCGCTGGCCTCTAGACATCAGTTAACCAATCGCAGTGGTCCCTTACGAGGATTTTGGCTGGTACAGTGCGAGCTTCGGCGTTTCGAGTCGCGAGCGTGAGCTTTTTATTGCCCCACAGAACTTGCGGTTTCGGAAAAGACGTTGTTGGCGCTGCCACCGATAAGCCTTATGGTACCGACTACAAGAACCAGAATAACCGCCAACATCACCGCGTATTCAGCGATGTCCTGACCCTGTTCGTCCGTCCAAAGTCTCCGAACTAGTTGCGTCATATCCCCTCCGACGATTTTGCGTGTACCCCATGATGAAGGGGTGCAGGCTGAATTGTCAAACCCAAAATGGCTGGCGCTCACACAGACCGAACCCACCTGGGCAGCATTTAGAATGCTAGCCATGAGGGCGGTGCTGGAGTTTGAAAATGCGACTAAGGAATATTCCAGCCTTTTTGGACGCCGCCATTTGCGAGCGCTCGATAGCTTTAGCCTTTCCGTGAGTGCGGGAGAGATCTTCGGCTTCTTGGGGCCGAACGGTGCCGGCAAGACCACCGCCATTCACCTCGCCATGGGATTTATGCGTCCCACGCACGGCAGCGGACAGCTATTAGGAAAGCCGTTTGGCGTTCCTTCGGCGCACCGTCGAGTCGGATTTCTACCGGAGAATGTCGCCCTCTACCCACGCGGGGCGGAGGAGTTAGTGCGTTTTTATGGGGCCTTGAACGGCCTTTCGGGGCAGACTTTGCGGCAAAGTGCAGGGAAAGTTCTGAACATCGTAGGACTCCGGGACCGCTCAAGTTCTCTCGCGGCATGTTGCAGGGAATTGGTCTGGCTCAAGCGTTGGTGAATGATCCCGAGTTGCTGATCCTGGACGAACCTACCTCGGCCTTAGATCCTGCTTCTCGCGTCGCAGTTCGCGAGCTATTGCTCAAAATGAGGGCGGCAGGGAAGACGATCTTTCTGAGTTCTCATCTTCTATCAGAGATCGAACTGGTTTGCGACCGCGTGGCAATCCTGCATCGTGGCAAACTGGTGCGCGTGGGAAAGACCGCGGACTTATTAGAGACGACGGAACGCACAGAGATCGTTGCGCGCGGCATTGCTCTGAATGCGTTTTCGCAGACGACGGCGCAAGATGGCGTTGTTCGTTTTGTGGTTTCGTCCGGTGACCAGCGCGCTGCGCTGGAGCGTGTTTGGAGCCTGGGCGGTGAAGTGGTGAGTGTGACTCCCGAGCGCCGCTCGCTGGAGGAAATCTTCTTGGAACTTACGGGGAATGTGAAAGCCGCTGCATCGGGTGGGCAGAAGTGAGACCAACGATGCTCATTGCGATTAACTTTGTACGCGAACAGCGCTGGCCTATCCTGGTATTGCTGCTGTGGGTGCTATTGCTGGCGATACTGGGGCTGACGACGAGTGAGGCACGCAACGGGGAAGATCTGCTGTTTGTGTTCAAGCAGGTCGCGCTCTACGTGGTGGCGTTCAGCGTCTTCTTTGGCAGCTCGGCAATCTATAACGACCGCCGTTCCCGCAGGATCCTGAGCGTTCTTTCCAAGGACGTCAAGCGTAGCGAGTACTTGTCGGGGTTAGTTCTCGGCATCACCATCACGAGTGTGATTTATAGTTTTGCCCTCGGGCTCACTGGCAGTTGGACGCTTGGCGAAGCTGGTTTTCGCGTTGGCCATATCTGGTTTCTCATGCTCTGCCTGGTGGCCGCCTGTGCCTTGGCCGGCACGGTGGCGCTGATGTTCTCGACGTTCCTCAACCCATTCATTGCCGCCGGAGCTACAGCTGCGGCGATGGGTATCCCTGCCGCACTCAGTTATGGCTTGGGAGTTTCGCAACTGGCATACCTGATCCCGGTCTATCCGTTAGCCGCCACGGTTTTGAAATCCTCGTTCAACGTGCCGGAGAAGGCCTTTTGGTTTCCCATACTCCTGGCGATCGCTGAAACGTTAGCGTTTTTGCTCTTGTCGGCGAGGATTTTCTCTTATGTGGATATTGCTGTCTCGGTGGAGTGACGCCGTAATCGCGGCTATCGCGCCCAAGCCGCAACTGTGCGAGCGGCGTAATCGAGCACGCGGCCGGGTAGCACACCCAGGTAGATGGTTGCAACCAGGCTGATTGCAAGGGCAGTTCCGAGTCCTGCCGGAATCGGAGTGACGGGGACTTCGCGCTTCGGTTCGCGCATGTACATCACTACGATCAGTCGCAGGTAATAGTAAGCCGCGATGGCACTGTTCATAACGCCAATAATCACAAGCCCAACCAGATTCGCTTGCAGGGCAGCGCTGAACACGTAAAACTTGGCAAAGAAGCCACCGGTGATGGGAATGCCGATCAAGGAGAGAAGAAAGATGGTAAGGGTTGCCGCCAGCAGGGGAGAACGCTGGCCGAGTCCGGAGTAATCCTCCAGCGTGATATAGCACTCGCCCGCGCCTCCGAAATGGCTGATGACAGCGAAGGCCCCAACGTTCATGGCCGCGTAGGATGCAAGATAGAACATGGCAGCGGGAATGCCGTTGTTGGGCAGTGCGGCGAAGGCAACCAAAAGATATCCGGCGTGCGCGATAGAGGAGTAAGCTAGCAGGCGCTTCACGTTGTCCTGAACCAGAGCACCGATGTTGCCCAGCGTCATAGAAAGCGCAGCGACGACCCAGATGAGCCAAATCCGACCGGGAGCGTAGCTTTCGAACATGATTCGTAGCAGCACGGCAAAGGCTGCGGCTTTCGGTGCCGTGGACATGAAGCCGACGACAGGCGAAGGTGCTCCTTCATAAACGTCAGGCGTCCAGACATGGAACGGTGCGGCGGCGACTTTGAATCCCAAACCTACGAACATGAGCGCTACGCCGGTATAAGCGAGCATGGGCACGCTTTCCGATCGGAGGACTCTGGCGATCACTTCGATGCTGGTTGATCCGGTGGCGCCGAACATCAGCGCCACACCGTATAGGAAGAATGCTGTGGCAAACGAGCCCAGGAGAAAGTATTTGACCGAAGCCTCACTGCTGATGGCGAAACGGCGGCGGAATCCGGCAAGAATGTAGGTGGAGATTGAAGAAATCTCAAGAGCGATAAAGATTAAGACAAGTTCGACAGCGGAGGACATCAGACTCATGCCGACCGCGCCAAACAAAATCAACCCGTAATATTCGCCGGCGCGAATCTCCTGCACTTCCATGTATTCGAACGAGGTGAGGATGACGACTGCGGAAACCGCCGTCACCAGAACGTGAAAAAAGATACTGAACGAATCGACCCGAATCATGTTCCAGAAGCCCATGCCGGGGTACTGCGCCTGAAACAAAGTCGCGCCGATTGCCGCGAGACATCCCACCAATGCGACGGTTCCGAGGGTTCGCTGGCTGCGGCGGTCGTCTAACAAAGGGTCGATCACCATGACGACCATTCCGAAAACGGCGAGGACAATTTCAGGCAGAAGACGGATGTAATCCGCAGCTTGAGGAATACTGTTCACGGCGCAACCACCTTACTTGCCATCTCGGCAAACGGCGCAAGCGCAGTTTGCACGGCGGGAGCGATCGCATTCAGCCATAGCAAGGGAGCAACTCCCATGACCAGTGCCATCACCGCGGCCGGCCAAAGCGCGGCACGTTCACGGCCACTGAGATCGGGCAAAGTGTTGTTTACCTCGTGCGTCACTTTGCCAAAGAAAACGCGCTGATACATCCATAGGAGATAGCAGGCACTCCAGATCACGCCGGTGGCGCCCAAAATGCCGTAAATCGGCCGATCTCGAAATGCCCCACTCAATACCAGAAATTCGCCGATGAAGCCATTCAACAAGGGAAGCCCAACCGATGAGAGCATGATGAACGAAAAGAAGGTCGCGTACAGCGGCATGGGCGTGGCTAAGCCACCGAACTCGGAAATTTCATAAGTGTGACGGCGCTCATAAATGATTCCGGCGAGCATGAACAATCCGCCGGTCGAGACTCCGTGCGCCAGCATGATAAAGCTCGCGCCCTCCAGCCCCAATCGAGTGAAGCTGAAAAGTCCCAGCACCACAAATCCCAGGTGGCTGATCGACGAATAGGCAATCACTTTCTTCATGTTCGGCTGCACCATTGCGACGAGAGCGCCATAAATAATGCCGATGAGCGCCAGAATCATGATCCACCAGGCATTGCTGCGCGCTTGCTCGGGGAACAGTCCTAAGTTGAAGCGGAACATGCCATAGGTTCCCATCTTCAGCAAGACACCAGCCAGCAGAACGGAGCCTGCAGTCGGCGCCTCGACGTGGGCATCGGGCAGCCAAGTGTGGAACGGAAAAATCGGAACTTTTACCGCGAACGCAATGAAGAACCCAAGGAAAAGCCAGGGCCCTGCCGACGCAAAGTTGGCAATTTGCCCGCTGCGGGTGGCTGCCTGAATCGTGACGAAATCAAAACTGCCGGTCTTGGCGTAGAGCCACAGGATCGCCGCCATCATGAACATCGACGCGATCATCGTATACAAAAAGAATTTGACGGCGGCGTAGATGCGGCGTCCATGGCCATAAACGCCGATCAATAGGGCCATGGGAATCAGCGTGCTTTCCCAAAAGAAGTAGAACAAAAAGAGGTCGAGAGCGGTGAAAACGCCGATCAGGGCTGTCTCCAAGATCAGCAGCAGGATGAAGAATTCTTTGACCCGGTCGTGGATTGAATTCCACGAGATCAGGACGCAAAGCGGAGTCAAGAATGTCGTCAGAACCACCAGCCACATCGAGACGCCATCCACACCCATGTGGTAGTGGATGTTCGGATTTGAAATCCAAGCCTGGTTGACTTCGTATTGGAAGCCCGTCAGGGCTCGCTGGAAATGCACGGGTAGATGAAGCGAGAGGACGAAATCCAGGAGTGAGACGACGAGTGCGAAGAGCCGAATGTCGCGATCGCGGCGCGGGAAGAAAATCAGCAATATTGCGCCAGCCAACGGAACGAATGTGACGAGTGTCAGGATCGAATTGTCGAGAGACAGGTTCATCGGGCACCGATCCAGACCATGTAGAGAATCACTCCTGCGGCGCCGACCGCGACCCATCCGGCATAGGAGCGAAGGTTGCCGGATTGCATGTGGCGCATGGTATCGGAGACTTCACGCGCGCCATCGGCGCTGTTATCTATAGTTGCGTCGATGATGCCGACATCTATGCCACGCCAGAAAATTTTGGTGGAACCCTCAATCAATGGCTTGACGAAGAGCGTCGCATACAACTCATCGACGTAATATTTGTGGAGCACGGCCTGGTAGAAACCGCCGAGCGCTTGCGCGATCTCCTGCGGAAGCTGTGGCCGGCGTATATAAAGGAGCCAAGCAAGATAAAGCCCGAGGCACGCCCCCGCGACCGATATTCCCGTCAAGACCGTTTCAGTGCTGCCCCCCGCACTCGTGTGCTCAGCCGCTTGGGGCTGTTCGATACTCGAGCTTAAGGTTGGAGACAGAAAGCGATCGAATCGCTCGCTGCCAATCCAGCCGCCGCAAACCGAAAGCACCGCCAGGATCACCAGAGGGACCACCATGATTTTGGGACTTTCGTGAATGCCGCCGTGGCCGTGAGCTCCGTGGTCATGCGGTTCCTCGCCGCGATATTCACCAAAGAATGTCAGAAACCACAGCCGGAACATATAGAACGAGGTGAGAAACGCCGTAAAGACACCAATCGCCCAATAGATCCAGCTTCCGTAGGGGCTGCTGTAGGCGTGCCACAGAATTGCATCTTTGCTGAAGAACCCGGCGAAGGGCGGGAAGCCTGCGATAGCGAACGTCGCTGCCGTCATGCTCCAGAAGGTCCAGGGGATTTTGGTCCGCAAGCCACCCATCTTGCGCATGTCCTGCTCGCCGCCGACAGCGTGAATCACGGAGCCCGCAGACAGGAACAACAGGCCTTTGAAAAACGCGTGGGTCATCAAATGGAAAATTCCCGCCGAGAATGCCGCCACGCCGCAGGCCATGAACATGTAGCCGAGCTGTGAGATCGTGGAATAGGCGAGAACTTTCTTGATGTCGGTTTGGCACACTCCGATGGTCGCAGCGAATAAAGCGGTGAGCGTGCCGATGATTGCAACCACCATCATCGCGGTAGGGGCGTGTTCAAAGATGACGTGCGATCGCGCGACCATGTAAACGCCAGCGGTGACCATGGTGGCGGCATGGATGAGGGCGGAAACCGGGGTCGGACCTTCCATCGCATCCGGAAGCCAGACATAAAGCGGAAGCTGCGCCGATTTCCCGGCCGCGCCGACCAGCAGCAGCAGGCCGATAGAGGTCAGCAATCCAGCGCCGGCGGTTTCTACGTTCATTGGGGTGACGGCTTGAAACACTTGCGCGAAGTTCAGGGATCCGAAGTGCTTAATCATCAAGAACAGCGCAATCATAAAACCGAAGTCGCCCACTCGAGTCGTGATGAACGCTTTCTTTCCAGCTGAGGCGGCCGAATCTTTCGTAAACCAAAATCCAATCAGCAGATACGACGCCAGGCCCACGCCCTCCCAGCCGATGAACATCAACAGGTAGTTGCTCGCCAGGACGATCGTGAGCATGAAGAACATGAACAGGTTCAGATAAGAGAAGAAGCGGTAAAAGCCACCTTCTTCCCACATGTACCCGATCGAATAAACATGGATAACAAAGCCG